>Ga0116228_10003383_pt1 | contig 14003 bp, 10 predicted proteins | sample S1TSphfallax_2_FD_89694 | JGI IMG/M metagenome (GOLD analysis project Ga0116228, IMG submission 89694) | Host-associated microbial communities from peat moss isolated from Minnesota, USA - S1T2_Fc - Sphagnum fallax MG | ecosystem: Host-associated > Plants > Peat moss > Unclassified | place... | reverse complement strand
ATGTTCATTTAATAACTTTATTAGTATAGTGTAGAGTGTGCTCAAAATGATTAGTTGTGGCTAACCCCAAACACAATTTTGTTTCTTTTTGTGATGCACACCACCAATTGCCCATTACAAAAAATAATTTAACCAGACATTGGACAATTTCAAATTGTAGATATATTTTAGTCTCCTCCTTTGGGACTGATTATATAGGTTACAAGTTACAAGAGAGTTTAGGGCAAAAGATATTGGATAAAATAAGATGCAATTAGGAATTTGAGGAACATTCGAGGAACCAATTGGGAACTTGATGGGAACAAAAAAAAAACCCACACGGCCCCCCTACCCCAAAAGGAAAAAAACTATGCCCCTTAAGTGCATGTTCTCATCTCATTGGTTGCCAACAATTTCTATGCCTTACCTTTGTTCTTTACCATTTTTTTGGCCTACGGTCACAAATTGTGAGACATATTAATGTATATTACTAAGAGTACATTTTCATATTTAGTGAGGGGTTGCACCCACAATTTAGTTTAGTTTAGTTTTATTTAAAAATTCTCCCCATGATTAGAAGGAGCCATTGATTGGCCCATCACAAATATTTTTGGAAGGAAGGGGACACTCCCTGACATAGAAGCCTAAACATGTTTGGATGCAAATCTTATATGTGGTAAGTTAAGCCTTCAGCCATGGGCTTTACTAGAAAAAGGACCCACATGAGGAAAATTTGGTGATTTTCATGTCTTGAGTTTTCCAATCTTTTGTGAATGCATATTGCTCTTGAAAGGAAGAAAATTGTTTATACATGTCCTTGAGTGGGCTCTCTTTCCAAAAGGGAAAAATGGGTCATCCTGAGAGTCATGCATGACCAAGTCTGAGGCATTAGTGAAAGGTTGGTGTGTTCGGTGTTCGTATGGATGTACACCATGCACCCACTACCATTCAAGACATGGTTTGTCTAATAAGGGTGCAAGACATGTGTTGTAATGTTTTGTACCTCTTCAAAAGCAACCATTGATTGAGATGGCCCTTTGTGCAAACATAAACTTAACATGCACGCAAAGTATAGGCACATTGTCTTGTCAGGCACCATGTCATGTGACAACATGAAGCCCCAGTGCCACATTAACCTTATTGCAATTGTGAGATGCTAAAAATCCCACATTGAGAAGAGTTTTTTTTTGGGGGCAAAATATTGTCAAATTTTGACTTGAAAAATCTGATTTTGAGCTATTTTTCATGGAAAGAATGCCCCAAATTCGCCAGATTTTGAAGAAAACAAATTCCAAATTGTCAGATTTTTATGGTAATTTCCAGTAGGTAGAGAAGACTATAGAAGGATTCTGTGTTTTTTTTTCTCCTTTCATATCTAGTATGTAGCCAAATCTGGCTAAATCGTGTTATGGATGATTGCCACTTTAGCTACATCACAAAATTGAAAAAAAATTCATTCGCATTAAGGATAACACAACATGCAAGTCATGGGTTCGGAAGGGCTCAAGGATAACGCAACATGCAAGTGATGGGTTCGAAAGGGCTCAAGGTTAACGCAACATGCAAGTCATGGGTTCGCAAGGGCTCAAGGTTAATGCAACATGCAAGTCATTAGTTCGCAAGGGCTCAAGGATCGCACAACATGCAAGTTTTATAGAACATGTTTACTTTTCTTACTTGCCTGTCAGAACATGCAGAACATGTAGAGTGCAAAAAGGCTGCAAAAAAGCACACGCCAAAATGATCACCCAACAGAGCTTGATGAGGGGGTATTAAGACTCTCCCATTGCAATTTGCATCCGATTGATGTCTCTCTATTTTGCACAATGTAGAAGTGTTATTGTAATTCAATGGAGTTTTTTTTAATCAATTGTTCTAGTTAGCAGTAGGGTGCATAAAGTCAATTCAGATGTGATCATCTTAGTCAGACTCAGAACCTGGAATGATTTTAAGTTTCTGAAAATGTCTTCACAAATTTGACCTCAAACTTAGATGTGGGGTCTCGCACATATTCTACTACAAAGTCAACTTGATGATCGCTTTGAGAATTATTTGCAGTCCAAGGAAGCATCTGACCAGACTATAATGCTGCAATCACAATTGTTTTGGCTGCTTGTGTGATGAGGTTGCTTCTCCCTTGTAAATAACCCTTGGTCCTTTGTACTTTTGTAAGGTTAGAATTGGTCTTTTATGATGCTAGATCACTTCTTTTTTCTCAGAAATATTGTGTAAAAAAGATACTTAAAATGTTAATCATAGTTGAGGTACAGTCAAGAAAATATTATTATTATTATTATTTTTTCCAAGCATTGTTCTGTAATTGCGTCAAGATGAATGCTGCATTTAATTCATTGCTTTTGTTTTGCCATTTTGGGGTCCTCATGGACCTAATGCTGCCCCGCTGTCAGGGCGTTCCCCTATACAAAAGATCCTCAACAGTCTAGCACGGGTCTCTTACAAAATTATTACACCTAACATTCGGTGTTTTGAAAACTTTAGTGCTTACAATATTGCAATAATTCACAATGTACAAAGCATATGTGCGTATGTGATGTTGTTTTAAAATTAATTTTCATGTAATATTGTCGTACCTCCCAAAGTATTTATTCACCGACATTCAATTAGGGCTTTTAGCAGGCAAACTTGGAGAAATTGGTGGTTCCTTTGCAATCCATAGAAACCCCTCACTTGATGGGTCTTCATGAGAAAACATTCAAATGTCATTCCTTCAAGCTGTTTTCAATATCAATGACAAAGCGATACTTGACATCTGACTTCATAAGCCGTTCCATGGCTGAGTTGGTGTATGTGATGGGGATCTTTTCAATCATACATGTGATGTTATGTGCACCACAAAAGTCGAGCATTTCTTGTGTTTCAGCAATACCTCCAATCAAACTTCCACCAACGAAGTGACGACCTACATTTCATCACACCGCTTGTCATTTGAACCTACACAAGGAAATGGCCTTGGGGAAAAGAGTGAAAGGAAGTACAAGGATAACCATATGAGCGCAAACTATGGTTCACTCGTTTGCCACACTAATATATAGAACTCTACTTTTGATCTTTTAAGGATTTTGAAGTGGAAGAGTATATTAGCATGAAGATTTACATAGAATTACACCTATCTTTTACAATGTAATTGTAGAAGCTAATTTCAATATAAGTTTTTTCCCATTGAATGTAGGTTGTTTGCCACTTATACATGCAGGTGTCTATGCATGATCTATAGCCAATTGGATGATGATGATGCCTTCACATCATTGAGTAGAGGTCTCCGTATCCTACACTTAATTTCAAAACTTAGAAATTTGACCTTACCAAAAATAAGCGAGTATACTGAAATTTGTACAGGTTCAGTTGATACACCAAGGAGCACCATCTTGCCATTTGTTTTGAGAAGAGCAAGATAGGGGTCCAAGGAATGAGCAGATGGTATGGTGTCTATGATGTAGTCAATACTCTTAGCTGCATTCTGCTCATGCAGAAAAAAAAATCAGCAATTAGGTTAGTGAAGATCAAAACATATAGTAAGTAGTCTTGAGACTCATGAAGAAGATTGGTTACAAAAGTTGATCCAAACATACATATATTTATGGTATGTAAATCAAATTAAATATTGGGTTCAGCAATGGTTTTGGTTCATAGATGATGATACAAAGCTACATTGAGCTCAAACTTTTGTTATTAGAATGGGGTTTGCACATGAATTTCCAACTTTATTTAGAAACATTTGAAGAATTGGGGCAATTCTTTCACCTTCATTTTTTCATTGTCTTTAGTGATGATGAAGTTGTCAGCTCCCAAAATCTCTCGGGCTTCTTTCTCTTTCCCTGGAGAGCTACTGAAAACTGTTACTTTCATTCCAAACGCCTTTGCAAACTTGATCGCCATGTGGCCTAGGCCACCCAAGCCCACTAAACCCAAGTGTTTCCCTTGTTCCACCATTCCAAAATACTTCATTGGACTCCACACTGTTATGCCTGCACATAACAAAGGTGCTGAAGCATCCAATGGCAAATTGGGCGGCATTCTCAACACAAACCTGTCAGTTAACACAACACCATATATACGAATCTTGAAGCCAGGTTTAGGCAATGATCGATTGCTTGCATTGTGGATTGGTTTCAACAGAAATGTAACCTTATTTCTGAATTTTCTTCCAACAAATGTTTGAATCTCTATAACTTCTATCCATGTATATATATGCAATAAATACATGGTTAAAGTTGCAAATTCATATCGAAATTTGACTTAAACATCAACGTTTTGATAACATCCCTAAGAAATAGCTTCAAAATAGCACTTGAAATCAATACCTGGATTGATAATGTCAAGCTCCAAAATGGGTCACTTGTTAATGTGGTCGAAACAAGAAGTGTAAAGCACGATTAGTTGGTTTTTGACAGAAGACTGGTTACCTCTGATTGCAAACCATAACAGCAGAGTAGCCACCTTGAGTGGGTGTGCCATCAGCAGTGTCAATCGAATTGTAAGTCCACACCACTTTGGGGCAATATTGTTCAAGACCTAACTGACATGAATCACAAGCATGGCACGACCGCACCATACAACCAACTCCCACGTGTTGTCCCACTTTGAAGCACTCCACATCCACTCCAATTTCAGTCACCACTCCGACAATCTCATGCCTGGCACATGCGCCACCATCCATCCTTGCCACAACTTGGGATTCAAATCTTACAAAAATAATATCCCATATAGAAAGTAAAAGCATGTCAAACTCTATCTATTAACTTTCAAATTCTGGAATGAAAATTCACATTACAAATGGAAGACTGAAGAAAACCTTTAAATAAACATTAGTTAAAGTTACATGCGCAAGTCCCACACTCAAAAGTAGAACTCAAACATAATATACAAGGAAAGAATGTTCATTCTTCTTCTGCATTGCATGAACTTAATACTCTAGGCATGTGTAACTTTTGGGCTCACCCGGGAACCATGGGGAAACTTGAATTTTTCCAGTCATTTGTAATTTGATGCAAATCAGAGTGGCATATCCCACAATACATGACCTTGAGTCTTACATCTTGAGGTCCAGTTGGTCTGTACTAGGTATAATACACAAACCATGTCAAGAACTTGGTCAATGATCAGAAAATCTCACATGAAAAGTTACTACTCTATAATAAAGAATCTGCTTGAAAGCTCCAAACCAAATGGGTTTTTTTCAGAGCTCATATTAAATGATTGAATCTTGAGGCAGAACACTTGCACAAATGTTAGTAGCCCTTGGAATTATAAGGAAATTGGGTTGAATCTCATTTAGATTCAAGTAGAGTCTCCACAATATATATCATCAAACTTTAGAGACTTTGTGTTTGAAGTGCACTGACAACATTGTGGCACTGTGCACAAAAGGACTTGAACTTATTCAGGTTCTTATTCCTTTCAAGACTTTGAACTTCATTCAGGTGTACTCACTCAAGACTTGAAAGTTCTTGAGAATCAAATAAGCGTTGTTGAGAATTGAACTCAAGAATCCAACAAGTGTTATTGAGAATTGAACTCAAGAACCAAACAAGTGTTGTTGAGAATTGAACTCAAGAATCCAACAACTGTTGTTGAGAATTGAACTCAAGAATCCAACAAGTGTTGTTGAGAATTGAACTCAAGAACCAAACAAGTGTTGTTGAGAATTGAACTCAAGAATCCAACAAGTGTTGTTGAGAATTGAACTCAAGAACCAAACAAGTGTTGTTGAGAATTGTTCAACTCAAGAATCCAATAAGTGTTGTTGAGAATTGAACTCAAGAACCAAACAAGTGTTGTTGAGAATTGTTCAACTCAAGAATCAAATGTATCTTGTTGAGGATTGAGTATCAAGAATTGAATGGATGCCAAGAAATTGAAGAATGTCAAGGAAATTTTAACTCCATCAGAGACAATTGTTATATCTACAATTCAGATGAATCTTTTGTGATTGTAGCAAATTGGTGAACAAATCAAAGGGCGAATTCTAGAGGGGAAATGGATTGCAGTTTTGCTCTCAGCAAAGATTTAGGGATGGAGAAATTGGGAACTTGGAATAAAAAATTTATGCAATTAAAGAAAATTTTCAACCTGCGAGAGATTTTGAGGGGAGCAAGATGGCCTGATTCATCCTTTGCAGCCCAAGAAAGGATTTCTTCACCAGCTACATGCGACACCGTTGTTGGACTCGTCATGTTGCAATTTTCCTGCATCGCCAAGAACTTTATCATATCAGTCACACGTCGATCTTGGGGTTTCCGCCAAGACTGTAATGTACGTATGTAGCTTTGCACCGAGTGAAGAAGGAATGGAGAAAGAAAGGAAGTGAATGTGTGAAATCAAGTTCTTCATTGCACACAAAAGAATCATGTCGGACCAACATCAGGCTGAGTCACTCGGCGACTATGATGACATTGTGAAACCCATGTCGCAAACTCACCTCGGAACACAGTCTGTTACTATTTCGTGAATAACTTCTTGTGCACGATCTTTGGCTTTGATAAAGAGTCAAGTCCTGGACATATGAAGGTCGGGAGTGTACTAGATTATGGGCTCTGAAGCGTCGAGCGAGCTTGTGTGAACTCGAATTTTTTTCAATGAAGCTCCCAATGCAATACATTTGACATTGTCTTAAGTGAAGAGTTTGTGAAATGGTGTTGTACAATTTTGCCTACCAAACAACATGCAAACCAAATTGCAACAAGTTTAAACAAGACTCTGCAAACCAGGCTGCAACAATTTCCATTTGTGGCGCAGCGACGATGATCATTGTTTATTATCTTACTAAGTAGACGGACACTGGTGGGTGGGTAAGCAGCTGCTTTGCAGATGTGATAGTGGTTTGCAACAGCTCCACAGAACAAAGTAAAATCCACCAGCTGCAGCAGCAGCAGAAGGCGTGCAGACGTCAACGAATCCAAGAAGAAAGAGTGCGTGAGAGGATCGGAAACACAGATCTGTTGTGCCAGAGGAGTGCGGTTGTCATGTAAGTTGTTTCGCTTTCTGTTGCATAACTGCCCGGCTTTTCTGCTCGCTCCATTTGCAGTGTTCAACACGATCAAGACGTGTGAGAAAAACCAAAATTTAAAAATTTGGAACCCTGTCTGTATTACAGGGTTACAGGATTAGTGTAGAAAATATACACAAATAAACAGGATCTGTGGCTTATGCATAAGGATGAAAAAATGCCCACATGGCCAAGAAGATTGTTAGAATGGGAGGTATGAAATGTTTTTCGGAGTTAGCTTCAGTAAACTGGCACTTACATGTTGGAATAGCATCCTAGGCTTGTCCCTTGGTGCAAAGAAAAAATAAAATCTGTAGTCATTGATGAGATTGTTCAAATAGGCATCTTGAATTGCTTTCAAGAGTTGCCTTAATGAACTAGTACTTATGTGATGTGTGCAAAGTGGCAGGCGAATTGCGAAGCACCTTTAATAAGAATTCGGAGGTATTTGCAAATCATTCTCTGATTTTTGCTCATAGATTTTACTCAAGGTGCTCTGGATGGTACTAAGAGACAGGGTTCTGGCACATGACTTGTGCTGTTTGTTTTTTGTTTGTGTAGGTGAAGTTCAAGGGGTTACTAAGTTGTTGGGTTTGAAACAATTATGTTGTTTGGTTCTTGGTTTTGAGGAGAATCTTTGGTTCAATTCCAGCTTTGTTTCTTTGAATTTGACTTCAAACTTTTGTTTTCAGGCAATTTTATTAGACCAATCATCAGACCCATCATTCATTTTGTTTCAAAGATTAATCACAAGATATCCGAATGGCCAGTAATAGTTTGGTATGCACAAGAGGAGAGATTGTAATGTGGATGCTGTAAGCTAAAACCTAATGGGATCCATCTAAAGGATGGTGATGTCTTTTGCATTGAAATTGAAAATTTAAGATCTATGGGATGTGTGATACAATGGAAAAAGCATGACTGATTTGCAACAACAATCTAAGCAGAAATGACTCGGTTATTTTGGTATCTGCCATGATCCTTGAATCTATGATATCATTAACCTAGGTTTCACAATATTGGTTTTACAAGAAGACAGGGATTGGAAGTGATATCGACTGAAAAAAGTGTACATGAAATGGAAGAGGAAGTTGAAGCTGTTCATGAAAAAGAAAAGTAGGAACCTCTAGAGGACTAAGGTTGACAAGCCACAGTTAATGGTGGAGTATACTCTCAGTAATGGGAAAGCACAAGTTTACTTGACCAAGGAAAGCACAAAGATTAGTTGAACTTTGATGTTCTGTGCAAGACAGAGTTCATGGGGCACATTGAGTGTTAAACATGGTTGACATGAAATTTGAAGTAAAAGCATTGGGAATGTAGCTAAAGTTGGAAGCCAGAGATTGATGAGAATGAAGCTTGCCAGGACTCAATGCAGAATCCAAACATGCAGCGTAATTATGATGGGGAATGAATACATGACAAATATATGTGAAGTAGATGTCAATTTTTGAATCGATGTGTTCTGTTGCATAATTGGCTAAAGTGGAGAAGGGAAACTGACAAGTTGTAAAGAGAAATAGAAGTAATGCACATTGATGTTGAGAGTTGCAAAATTACATAAAATCAATTTCACAAAGAGGAAGGAACAGTATGAGAGATAGTTTACTCGAGCTGGCCATACCAGATGCCCTGAATCTTGACCTCCTTTGGAGCTTTGGATCCCAGATCCGTATCAGAAGGCTGCAAGCTCTCGAAAACGCCTGCAATTTCGCCTGTCTCTGTGTTGCTCTTGGCAATGCTGAGAGTGATGGTGCCCTGTAGTGCGGCTGTGTTCTTCTGGTTCTCCTTCGACAGCTCCTCTTCGTCTCCGGCACCTCCAGCGGGCAACGCTACGGCGTTGTCATAACCAGTGGAGCCACCTCTGCCTTTAGGATCCAAGAAAGACGAGCCTCTGTAAGATGGAACCAAAAACTTGCCACTAAATGCGTCTGCCTTGCCTGTCGCCTCAAGCTCCTTGATAGTAAACAGGAATGGAACTCGCTCGCCCCCTGGAAGTTGCACTGTAACTGCGGCGTAGTCAATCCCGTCCTTCTCCGTGAACTTCACAGAACCATCAGAGCCAACGGTAAAGGGGCCCTCGATCTCATCAAGAGTATAAGTGAGACGAGTCATAAGCTTCGTGTTCTGGAACTCCTCACCTCCGGACTTGAACGGAGACTCCGCCTTGACTGTAAACGATGTAGGCTCTAAGCACAACTTCTTGAGATTATAAGACCCGGCCTTGAACGTCAAGCCTTCAGTAGCAGGAGTCGCCACAATAGGACATTGATTGGCAGTCCCAGAGCCCTTAACCTCCAGATAAGTTTGCCCTTGAATCTCATCGAACGTCAACCTCTTGGGCGTCCCCTCCGCTTGAGCAGCGGAAGCAACGAGTGCAGTGGTAGCCAGCGCCAGAGCCGCCGCCTTACCAAAAGAAACCGCCTTATTCACAACCGAGCGCAGCTGTGCCGCAGTATCCTCCCCCAAAGAACACGAAACCTTACCACAACTCCCGGCAACATTCCGCAACCCGAATGCGGAGCTCACAGAAACACTGGACCTCACATCAGAAGAGCTTAGACTACTATTACTACTACTACTACTACAACCGGCTCTCTCTAGCGCCGGTTGCACAAAGCTGCCAGTGACTTTGCACACTGCAGCTACAGAGCTGGCCATGGCGCTCGACGACTGCGACGAAGAACTGCACTACGGACACACTGCAACCGCAACAAAATGTGCTTCTTGGCTCTCTTGGAGAGCCAAGGCAGGAGAAACGAGAGAGACGAAATCGTAGCCATTGATTTTTTTTATCTCATCGATTATGTTATTTTCGTGGCCGTCGATTTATTATCTCATTGATTATTTTATTTTATTTATTTTCGTGGCCATTGATTTATTGTCTCATCAATTGTTTATTATATCATTGATAATTTTATTTTCGTGGCCATCGATTTATTATCTCATTGAAGCTTTTATTTTCGTGGCCATCGATTTATTATCTCATTGATTATTTTATTTTCGTGGCCATTGATTTATTATCTCTCTTTTTTTAAATCGCTAGCTGTGGATATTAGCCTACTTATCTACTATTTGAACGTACCAGATTGCACCACGCGAATTTCCCTTGGATTGGGGGGTGGGGGGGCTGGAATGGGCTATCACATATTTTGTGAGGATTTTGAGTGTGATTATCTGTAATTTTGAAGGTTCTATTTGTCTTTGAATGCATAATTACAATTTAATTTTTTTAAAAGTAAAATTGTATGGTGTATGATATATCAAACATTTAAAAAAAACATATGCCAATGGAATTGAGTCATGTCAGAATTTTTTTTATAAATTTGCAATTATACATTTAGTGATATATGATTTAAGATGTTTGTTACAAGATTAATTTTTTTGAAATACTTGATTAAAATTACCAATTTCAACCAAGGATTACACTTTGCAATTCCCGACACTAGTGCTTAGGGAAATCCCTCCCTACATACATTATATGTGTGATTTGTCCTAACTTTGAAGAATTTCACAAGTTAGTAATTTGGAGGTAAAACATCGAATGCCATAATATAGGAGCAGGTTCAATACATGCTTGTCGATTAATTAATTAATTAATTTGAAGATTTCATTTCAACGAAAGACTACTCCCAAATATTTTCAAATATTTTTCATAAGAAATTGTTTAATTTTTATTTTTTTTGAGAATTTGAGTATTTAAAAATATACATATAATTTGTGTCAAAGCCACCAAGATATTATAATATTCAACATGTCATCAAATAGTACACAACATGCTTCAAGCTTGATATACATTGTATATTATGACAAGAATGAATATTGTGAAACTATTCATTCGTTGTGGTCATTGTTTTTGGGGATCTTCCAAAATATGTGAAGTATAGGATCACCAAATAATAAATACATATATATTGATGGATACCATGAATATAAGTTACATACATTAGATGAATATGTTAGAATCTCAATGTACTAATAATAAATGCCATGAAAGTTATTTGGCAAAATTTTATGTACATTAATAAATGCCCAATATATTGATTGACATATGTTAAACCAAATGCTACTAAAAGCATGCATATTCTATTGAACAAATTGTACCATCTTACAATGAAAGAACATTATACTAACATTGCAAGCTACATGTATAAGATAGAGTTTAATATAGTTAGATAATTGAATGACTTAAGAAAGAAGATGAGCAAATTAATGATTATGGCAAAAAAAATTTGTACCTTTCCTCCTAGTTATGAAAATATGTTCAATTCATGGGATAAGGTTCTTGTGCAACGAAAACATTATTAATAACCTCCTAGCAAGGTTGTTAACGAAATAATCCATGAAAAAAGTGAAATGACTCATTTAGGATGATGTTGATTAGGTATTCTTTTCAACATTTGTAAGAGGAACGATGGGGTACAAGAATTAATGGGAATAGATTTACACAAGAGTAAAGGAAAGAAAAAATAAAGCAAATTGCCAAACTAAGGAAGAAAACTAAGTCACATGTGTGGGTAGTTACGTTACCATGAACATGAATGCATAATGACCATGCTAAGAAAAGTGAATGTAATGTTGAAAAGAAAAAAACGATTGCTCCTAAGTTGCTAACATAACAAAAATGTTGCAAATAAGTGATGCTTCCATGTGATTGAGTTGATAATGATTAATGAAGCGAATGTTAGAATTAACATGAATATAGATGAAAAGGCATGGTATTTTGATATTTCCACAAGTGCACATATGATGAACAAAACACAATGGATAGGTTGAAAGTGGTAACAAGGTTGTTGTTGAAGTAAGGTGACGATCATTATTAGGGGAATTCTCATAGCCATTAATAAGATGGTTTAGGCTATGAAAATTAACGACATTAAAATGTTTGCTCCTGTAGGTGATCAATGCGAAAAAGGCATTTTACTTGATGTTTTATTTGTAATAGATTTGAGAAAAAATCTTTCCTATCTTGGAAAGGTTGTTGACGAAAGAATGGTTGCATATTGATGCACTCCCAAGCTCCTTGATGGATTTAACTTCAAGTCCAAAGGTGAAGACATTGAAAGGGAAAGGAGTTGGGGTGTGCGCTTCCTAGCTTGCAGCACTTTGGGGGTAGAGGGTTGTGCTGGAACTTTGGGATGGGACTAGAAAGATTAACAAACAATTTGAATTACTCATATAGACCTGCACAAATCAAACAAGTTGGTTAGTGTGTAGTTGGAACACTTTGGTGCACGGACGAGCCACGGCAACCACAAATTCATAAGACTCACCTTGGCCTAGACTTGGGGGAGTTCATCACCTTCCCCCTTATAGTATACTTTGTGCTTGGCCACAAGACCAGCACCCAAATGTCATTTTGTCCCAGGACTCTCAAGTGGGAATCTCGAAATTCCCACAATTGGGACTCTTGCAACTTTGGAGGCCCATAATTTTACATGTAGACCTTCGATTGAGATGAGGTCTAAAGTAAAGTTGTAACCCTCGTCAAGAGCTTTTCAATGGTATGTTGCATGCCACTTGCACACAAGGATATCAAGGTGATTCTCGATTTTTAATGGTTAAGAGTCAAATTGGCGATTTGAATCATGACCTTTCTTTTGGTCATAACTTGTGTTTTAAGTGTTCAAATTGTAAAGATTTCTAGACTCTATCATTAGATGAATCCCGCCATGCTTCAAAACTTCCAAGCACTGTTGCTGCAGTGCACACAGTAGACATAGGGGGGAGAGAGCTTGAGCTCTTTCTTGCAAAACACACTCTAGTTGCTGCTGCAACATTTACAGCTGCAACACTAGCTTCTGTTTGATGAGCTGCAGGGTTAAGACATCTCCAACAATAGCAAGCACAGACACAGAGCTTGTGACAGAACCTCATTGACGACAACAAGTCCCTCCAAACAAGCCGTGGCGAAGAACAGTCGCGCGTGCGTCAGTCGAAGTGAACGTAGAACAATCACTAAGCGCGCCAAAATGTAGAACGGTCACTAAGCGCGCCAAAAAGTAGAACGGTCACTGAGGCACATCATGAGTGTCAGCTCTAGTTGAGCTTGACATCTCAACACTCCCCCTCAAGCTCAACTCCAACTCCATCACTCCAAGCAGGCTACGGAATCGGCGATGCTTCTCAGCTCCCAAGACCTTGGTGAAGATGTCAACAACTTGATCCTCTATGCTGACATAAATAAGATCAATCTCACCTGCCAAGACCTTTTCCCTGATGAAGTGATAATGAACCTCAATGTGTTTCGTCCGCGCATGAAACACTGGGTTCCTAGCTAGCTGAATACTGCTAAGGTTATCACAATATATGACAACCTGTCTATCCACATGCAGCCCCAAATCTCCAAGTAGCTTGCGGAGCCAAGCTACCTCACATGCTGCCATCGCAGCACCCCTGTACTCTACCTCTGTGCTCGACAAGGCAATTGTAGGCTGCTTCTTGCTACTCCAAGTAACAGCAGCACTCCCAAAAGAGAACATAAAACCACTAGTAGATCTCCTGTCTGAGATGCTACTAGCCCAATCAGCATCTATGTATCCATGCACCTGCAACTCCGTGCTAGCTTCATAAAAGAGACCATAATCTGCTGTGGCATTCACATAGCGCAGTGTGTGCCTCACACCATCCAAATGTGGCTTTCGAGGAACCTGCATAAATTGGCTCTCCAACCCAACTGTGTAGTTCAAGTCTGGTCTGGTGATCGTCATGTAGATAAGACTGCCCACTATCTTCCTGTACATAGTGGCATCCTCTAAAACCTCACCTGCATCTGCACTCAGCTTGCCATTCTGATTCAGTGGTACAGAAATGGGCTTACAACCACCCATACCATATTTGGACAGCATGTCCAATGCATACTGTCACTATGACAACCATATACCCTCAGCCGTCCTGATGACCTCAATGCCTAGGAAGAATTTGAGCTCACCCAAATCCTTCATGTCAAACTTCTGCTTAAGGAGATGTTTTACATGCTCAACTTCCTTCTCATTGTCACCCCCAACAATCAAATCAT
>Ga0116228_10003379_pt1 | contig 14007 bp, 11 predicted proteins | sample S1TSphfallax_2_FD_89694 | JGI IMG/M metagenome (GOLD analysis project Ga0116228, IMG submission 89694) | Host-associated microbial communities from peat moss isolated from Minnesota, USA - S1T2_Fc - Sphagnum fallax MG | ecosystem: Host-associated > Plants > Peat moss > Unclassified | place... | reverse complement strand
TGTTACAAGTTTTTTCAAAGGCAAATTGTGTCTAAATTTTTGCATGTTTCAAATTTTATACGTTGAGTAACCATTATATTATAATAATGGCATATTATTGAAACACGATTGGAATGTGGTGGCTCCGAATCCTATTTCTTGGAACTTGACCTTGTAATAATGAATGCAACATGATGTCCAATGAGTTTTCATGCCATATTAATGGCAATGGTTGCAATGGCCTAATCAAACTTGTTGTAGACATTTGTGAGGATGTAGTGTCATGTTTTGTTGTTCCATAAGGAGGAGGTGATGGAATCACTACATCCCAACACTAACTGTAGATAAACATGGGACTCAAAGTCCTCCATGTGCTTTGAAATGAACAAGCAGATATTATAGGGTTTTGAAGCTATTGTTCAACTCCCACTATTAGGCCTCTTGACACATAAGGATTTGACATGGATTGTAGATAACAAGTTGTTTGGACAAGGACTAAAATGGAACCTTGAAATTGCGTACATTCCATCAAAGCGAATTCAAGATTTTATCAATGGAGAGGAATAAATAATCTAGATGAATTGCAAGTTCACATGAAAGCAACTATGGAAAAATAACCAAGGAGAAGTTTCTTTCCCTCATTAGGATAGTTTTTTGAACACTCAAGGTTGCATGTAGTGTAAATTACCTTCACCTTCTCTTTTGTGCTCTTTGTACTTGTGTAGTTTTGTAGCTATGGACCCGAATACCATTATCACAAAGTTCTTGTAGTCACAAAAGATATGGCCTTCAAAAAGGCACCACTAGACAAACGAAGGAAAAAAATATCGAAGGGCAAAATAAAAATTCCAATTATGAATAAAAATAGTGGGCATTCCCAAAAAAAAGGTTGTTGATGTGCATTCATGATCAAAACATTTTATCTTCTACCTACTATAACAAAAATTTGTTGTTTTGATAAAAGACACATTAATGTTGTGGAAAATGTGTGCCACGACAATCAATTGCAAGGAGATAAAGCAACCTTTGCACCGCATGTTTCTAGCACCTTGAAAGAATTTGTCATGGACAATGTTCAATTAAGGTTGTTTGTTTCACAAGTCATGGTGAAACATAGGAATAATATTCAGCAAGTTTTTGAGTCTAGTGGTTGCTTTACACAAAACATGTTTCTAAGCAAACAAGACATAAGAAACATAGTAGTAAAGGCTGCACGATAAACATATAATAAACATGAAAACAATGTTGTAACCGTTCGCATGTGGGTTTGAGAAAACCCAAACCTCATGTTCTACTATCAAAAGACTGGTGTGCAAGTATGGGGAAAGTTAAATGACCATAATATGCCTTTCACTATGGTATCTAGTCTTCGTGGTAAGTTCAAATGATGATGCATTATGGCCATCAAAGTGGGATCGCCATAAATACTACTTTCAGAACAAACAAAAATAAGGTAAACATTTTATCGAATTCAATTAAAACAACCCAAATGAACCTATATTATTTAAATTTCATAGTTTAATTGTGTACAATTTCCATTGTACACAATGATGGTCTTCGAGGAATGGTACAACAAGTGTCCTATGGCATATGTTATCACCTCACGAAACAAGCAAATTAACCTTTTGCAATGGATGCATGTGGTAAATTGGAAAATGCTGGAAGGAAAGTCAAGATGGTGGCCAAACGTGTTCATTGTTGATGATGCCGATGCAAAGATTAATAACATCAAATAAGATTATTTTTCGTATTAATTATTTGAAATGTTGATTGAGGTTTTTTCATTATAAACCATTGCTTTATAAGCCTTTTCAAATCAGAGTTTAATTGTGCTTAATTGCATCAAAACCCTATGTTTCGAGAGGCTATCTTACCTAAAATGCATGTTGTGAATATATTTCAACAATGTTTCGGATGGTTTAATTAATGTTATAAGTTTTCTACATCTTACAAGTCATGTTTTAGAGGCAATGTTATAGGTTAACTAATTATAGTTCCTATTGTAGAATCATGGTTCAAGTTTTCTAGTTATAAGTTTCTACTTTGACATTCGCAAAGCCTTGTTTTTATTAAACCCCAAGTTTCAATGAAGTGAATGCATTATGTGTATGTTTTGTTGGTGGTGGATGTTGGCTATGTTTCAATGCCTAAGTTTCAATGTTCTAGTGTTTTGACATTGGCCACTGTAGCTTGGGTGACCTTATTTTCTTGACTATATTCATGCATGTTTTGAATGTGGACTTTTTACAAGTTTTTTTCAGGAGGCTGGGTGATGAAGTAAATTGACTTTGGTTGGTTCTCTTTCTTCCATCTTTCCATGTGCAGAAAGGTATGGCCAAAAACAAAAACAAAATTGTGCCTTTGGCATGTTAAAAGAGTGTGGTAGAAAAAAATATGCATCAAGTTAAGGGATGTCCCCTTGCAAGCTAAGGTTTGAAACACACGAGGCGCATAACATATGATGCAATTTAGTTGAAGGGGAAATGTGTGAAGGAGTTTGCAACGGAATAGTTGTTGGAACTTTCCCATAACATACCAGGTGTGCAACCATTATGGTCGTATGTGGTTTCTTAGTGGTTCCCTAAATGCAAAATGTGGGTGATGGGCAATTGTAATTTGCCATATACGAGGCATGATGCAAAGATAACAATCAAAAGCTATCATGGCAACCTAAAAGCAACTTTAAAAATTGGGGTTTTGTTCCTAACAAAAAACACAAGTGATTTATTTTGAATGTTTGTTTTTGCATGCAAGAGATCCCTAATGCTTCAATTACCCTCCCAATGAAAGTTGGGTGATGTGCTATGGTGAAATTAATGTCACATGTAGATGTAATTTACAAAATTCACAACCCCGAGTTGGAATGGGCTTGTTGTGAGTGCCTCCACTTGCAAAAGGGTTTTATCTACAAACATTAGATAAAAGTCCTCCTCTTGCACCTTGATTTAGCGAAAGGGAAAACAACAAAATATTGTGGCTCGTTGAAGGGAATTGCATAAGGTGGGCGCAACAAGGTGTTGTGTCATGCCCCAACATACCCACCACGCTTATTTTGGTTTTAGCCCAATCTATGGATGTATGATCCCCGCAAAGGACTATGGATTTGGAAAAAGACATGTGACCTCATGTTTAACATGTTATCAAATGTATTTAGAATAGGTTGTTAATGGAACACTTATTTCTAAACTTGATGCAAGTTGATGGTCGACAATAGACATTAACAACTATCCGAGCTTGTCCACCCCATACAGTTAATGAAATTCAAAGGAATTGAAGACGGACATGGGATGGAGTTGAAATGAATTCAAGATTTTTTCAGTTGAAGAGATGGAATTGATAAGCTCAAGTCAAAAAGGAGATGAAATATGGATGGTGTTGTTTAACTTGCCATTGCATTTCAAACTTGTGTTCCCCTTGGGTTTTGTGTTTCAATTTTAAGGTTTACCTACCCTGTCCATGTTTCAACGTGCATTGGATTTTGTGGTCACATTTTGGTGGTTTAAAGATGTATTTTTTTTTAGGTTTTGCACTTAATTTCAAATTTTACACTTAGTTTTCAGGTGTAGTTTTGAGGCTTCAATTGTAATTTTGAGCTTTGAATTGAGATATAAGGTCTATGTTACTTATTTTGAATTTTGAATTCCTAGGTTCCAATTTCGCTTCAAGTCCAGATCTTAAGTTTCATGTTTCATATTTCTTGTGTTTATGTTTCACATTCCAAAGTTTAGTTTTTTAGGTATCAAGTTCCTGGGTTTCAAGTTTCTTCATTTCAAAGTTGGTTACTTGGTTTTGAGTTTCTTTGTTTTGAGGTTGTGGGTGTCTTAGTTTCAAATTCCTGAATTATTTGGTTTCAAGTTCCTAGGTTCCTTTTGTTTCGAGTTCTTGGGTTATCTTGAAGTTCCTTAGTTTCAAATTCCTAGGTTTGGAATTCTTGGGTTCCTTTGTTTCAAGTTCCTAGGTTTGGAGTTCTTGGGTCCAAGTTTTACGCATGTGAAAGTGTTGGATGAAATTAATGAATAATTTCCATCCATCATGGGAGCTTGATTATTCTAGTTTTTGACTTTTGTGTGGGAGTAGAAATTTTGAATTTGTGTAGGAGTTTTGAATGGCATTGTCAAGTGGCATGGGGATGATGCAAAGGGAGTTGAATTGCATAAGCAATGTCATTTGGGAGACGATTATATGGATTGTTGTCATGCCCATATGCATGGCTTCATGCATGACGACTGGTTACGACCATGCCCATCATGTCTTTTAGGGTTAATGTACGTTTGTAGGGTTAATATACATTCTTAGGCAACTATACGTTATTAGGTGCTTAGGGTTTCAAATTGTTGGCGGTCGTATAAAAGGCCAAGCCCTTCCCTTCTCCTTTTAATTTTTATAAAATTTCTTTTTTAGGGAGATCTTCCTCCATAGTCAAAAAGTTTCTTCCATACTCAAATAGGATTTCTAAATGCTCATGGCGGCCATTACACGGCCACCGTTTACATACATTACATGTTATTTCCTTCTTTGCAAATTAATTTTAGAAAAACTCTTTTCTATTGCTTAATGTTGAAAGCGGCAAATTTCTTTTGGCTTTGAGTTTTTGAATTTTTTCTCCTGGTGTTGTTGTCAGTGTTGTTGTTGCTGGTGTTGTTGTTGTTAATGTTGTTGTTGCGAGTGTTGTTGGTGTTGCTACTGCTAGTGTTACTGCAGATGCTGCCGAAGGGAGCTTATGCTATTACACTTCTGCCAACCAATAGAGTTGGGATCGGGGGAGTGACACATCCTGGAAAAGTTCTTTCTCTCTCTCATGCAGAGACACACTTTCTTTGTCATGCAAAGGCCTCTACCTCGAAGACCTTTGAAACTGGGTGTAGCGTGAAGTAAGCATTTAAAAATAAATAAAAATTGTAGCACAACATTGTAAGCTACAACGTGGTGTCCATTGCATTGGCGTTTGCCATCGTTGTAGAGCTCACATCGCATCGCATCGCAGTTACAATTAGTGATCGTTGCATCATTGGTTACGATGTCGTTGAACATCACATCACTAGTCGGTGCAGTCGACATTCGTTTGACATCATAGTCAACCTTTAGCTGATGTCATAATCAACAATCGTTTGACTTTCATCGGACATCCATTTTATTTTCGTTTGACTTTCGTTGGACATCCATTTGTTTTTCATCGAACGTCCATTGATTTTTTGTTGGACTTCCATATGATGGAAATCCCATTCCTTTCAATGGTAATTCCATTCTGTTCGACGGTAGTTTCCTTTCGTCCGATGGCAATTCAATTATGTTCGATGACAATCTCGTTCCATTTGACAACGGTTTCGTTCCGTCTAACGGTAACATCGTTCCACTCAATGTCCATTGTCGTTTTGTCCGACATCCGTCACCATCCGTCTGTTTGGTTCCATCCATCCATCGACATCCATTCAAAGACGTCCATTCACTGTTCATCCCCGTTGACGCACCGTAATCCTTAAACCATAAATTGTGTTAGAATTTTGTAACTAGTGTTCTATATTGTTAAAAAAATTTGGGGCATGGGACAACACCATGTTCTTAGATGATGAAAGTAGTACCGCTCAACTAGAGCCCAAGTATAATTACGAAATAACACACAATTTTTTGAGTCGATTTCTTTGAGCTCATGATCTCACGATGGTACCATCAAACATCTACAATGCCACCATCATGAAATATAACTCCTACTAGGAATTTAGGTTTAGGTTACATTACATCAACAATACATCAAAGTCCATTTGGAGGGGTTAATCAGTGGGGTACTCCTATTGCTGCACCTGATTTCACACCAGCATCGTATATTCTGTTACAAGTTGTGACCTCGAGACCAATATACACCATGCAGGCCAATGATTCCTCTTGAAAAATTGTGAAATTCAGCGGACGGACTGGTACCATTTCTTTGAAGGAATTCAAGGCAACTTTCTCAATTGTGGTTTGTGAATTGGAGCTCAAATATGGCATTAATTACACCGAAGCATTTGCATTCAAACAACTAGCTTGTTATGTGCACTATGAGGCATTAGATGTTTACGAGCAACATTCTCCAAGGATTTTGGCATCACTTAGATCCCTAATCCAATTTAATCCACAGCCATCACCACCGCTTCTCAAGTTGCATTGCAAGCTACCATTGCACATCATGGTAATGTGCCCAATAATCCAGATTCAGTCCCTACTTCAGTAAACCTTTCTCTTCAACAACTCATTACTGCTACCGCAAACATTCCTCCCACCAATGATGCACCAACTTTTGTTGATCCAATGGGGGAATTCTTTAGAATTCTTGAGCTAAAATTTCTGATTAAAAGTTCTAAAAGCCAAGGCACTTCAACCTTCAACTCAAGCTTTCCCCACCAAGGGTAATTCCAATAAGAATGCTAAGAAGAAGGAGCATAATGCTGACAAGAAGGAGGTGTTTCAAGCCCATGCTATTCAAGTTCAAACTCTATAGAATGTACTCGAATCATTAAAGGCCCAACTTGCTAATCTAAAAGGTAAGTTTTCACAACCAGTTAATCATGCCCAACCTATACAAGGTCTAGGATCATGGGAAGGACCTCCTAGGTCATTCTATGGCCTTTCACACAATGCCATGGTTGGGGAGTATGTTTTTTCCAGTGCACACAATTCAAGTCTCGCACTAAAATTTGCTACTTTTTTTTGCCCTTCTTACTTCGAGGCACAAAAGGCTAATGTGGCACCTAGAGTTTTTGCCACTAGGCAGGTAATTCAAACTAATGGACTTGCATCTAATTCAAGTCCTATTACTAGGACTAGAAAAGCTCGAGTGGTCATGCCATAATCTTTCCGTCCTCTCGACATGGAAAAGGAATGCACCTTGTTGGCAAGGGGGGAGGAGACTATTACACCACAAGTTGTTAAGGCATCAAATTCTCGTGTCCTAGGAATACATGTACATAAGAAAAACACACAATTTTCCATTGATCAACTTATGGAGTGCCAACTTCAAATTTGTGAAGTGGTTCAAAAGTTTATGAATACACCATTGTTTTGTTTTCAAGATTTAAAGCTAAGCACCGAGGACATAATTATAGTACTAAAGGATACCCTAAACACTACATTGGGTTCTCTACCAATCCTGAATCCACATGCTATAGGGGTCCCATCCAACAACACCTTGGAGAGACATTGGATTGACTCACATGTTACAAATGGTGTTCGTAATCTAATCACTAGTTCTAGCCTGGCTAAACTAATGGGCTTTCCTACCTCTGATTCTACATTCACATATTAAAAGGGAATTAAAAACACCTCACTTGTGGATTTGTTATTCAACAAAGGTGTTGTGGATAGTCATTCTCTCCACAAAGTCTTTCATTCATTTCCCAAGGTGGTGGCTAGTGAGAAAACTTCCATCGCCACCGGAGTTGCCATTGTTGACAATATTAAGTTAGTAATCCAGATGGGAGGACATACACCCAAAGTGGTATTTCTTGATACAGGTGCCCAACAAGTGATTCTTGGAGTTCAATTCGTTAAGAAGATGGGCATGCTTAATTCCAAACTATGGAAATCTATGTGGTAAATTTGCATCACTAGTGGAAGCATAGAAGAGGTACTTGGGGAGAGCTCAGATTTGATTGCACTTAACTTCAATGAAGGTACAGATTAGGAGCTTTGCCTACAAGTTAGATGTTTAGTCACCAATGCCACCAGTTACAATGTGTTCATTGGGTAAGAGGCCCTATTTCCACTAGGTTTCACAATTGACAACTAGTTCGAGCATGCGTACTACCGAGTGCATTGAAAGACTGATGGGCACCACTTGGGATACATATCCTTTGATTTACATGGGAACCATAGTCTTATGGCTCACCATTGTATGCTCAAGGAAGCACACACCATTTCTTACATCCAACAAGCTAACCACGAGTGGATAACAAGAGATGAGGAGAAAACAGCTTACACCCAAGCTACTAAAAGCTTGAGGGTGGTTCCTACTAACATTCAACATGGATCAGAGGTTTTACAAAGGTTCAAAGTAGCTCGCAAGCCCTTGGTCAAAACTTTGTTTAATTTTGAGAAAATGGAGAGCCATGGCAAACTGACTAAGCCAGTACTTCGTCAACTAATCACTTGGACACTGCCTAAGGAGGGGATTACATTATTAGAGCTCTTTGGTGGTATTGGGGTAGGTCTCAAAGCCCTATTATAGTTAGGGATGGTGGTTCGGAGGTATTTTTACATAGACATTGATCTTATTGCAAGGCAAGTGGTGGCATTGAAAATGATGGAGTTCATAGCCAGATTCCCACAACAGTTTGCAACCACCGTATGGAAGGCCAATTTCACATTCTTGCCCTTTTACATACAACTAATTTGGAAGAAGCATATGGAATTACTTGGCTTCGTGGACCTCATCATTTCAGGTTGGGAATGTCAAGGATTTTCAATGGCTGGATTTAAAGAAGGCTTGAGTGACACAAGATTCGGTCTTTTTACAGACATGGTACGATTGATCACATGGGCCCAATTCATTTATCTTACGCTTGGTTATGTAATTGAAAACATTCCTTCTCAACTTGACCAGAGGGAGAAAGTTTAAGAGCACTACACATTAGTCAAACATTACCTTGGAGAACCGCTCCTACTTGATGCGACATAATGCAGTTCCTATGCACACCGACTATGCAATTGGTGGACCAACCTTGTGCCACTGTTAGTTTTGCAGTTGGCTCTGAGATACACCATCAAAAACCCCAACCTACAGGTTTTTCACATATTGGATGATTAGAGCTCTTGCCAACTAGTCACAAGGCAAAAGAAACCTTCTTGGTTCCCTATGAACACAATAGGAAAACCAAGAGGTGCTTGGCCCATTTTTTTTCCCTTCCCAGGAGCACACGCCTTTCAAGGAGATGGACTAGGCTTGGTGTATCGTCATGCTTTAGCCACTTGGGATGAACCAAGCCCAGAAAAAAAAGAGGGCTATGGGGTTCCAAATTGGCACTACTAGTCACACTAAGGTGACTAGATTGGAACGTAACGCCCTATTAGGGAGAGGCATGGACCTAAACTCCCTTACATGGTTATTGGTAACCTGTGTATTTTTTCAACTATACACAACACCAACACTGATTCAATCAGCTTGTAGTTCTGGCGATGCAACTACATGGCACCTCGACCAACTATAGTTGCATATTTTTAGCACTCTACACTTCACTTTTAATGTTGGGGGCGAAGAGGTACCATGTAATTTGACTCAAGTTGTTTCTAATACACCTAGAGGTATATCAACTTGTGGAGAAACAATCATAACCTTCTACGAATCTTCTCAGTTGGATAGTGGAGAACCCAATACACCAGGTTCAACAAACACACTTTCTAACTCCATTCCATGTGTTTCCAACTACCTTTTTGTTATGGGGAACCAACTCACCAAAAAAAAAAAAGACCAAGTCACAAACTTGTTAATTAAGTATGAGAATGTGTTTGCGTTCTCAATGAAAGACTTAGGAAGGTGTAAGACCATGCAAATCTCTATAGACCTTATAGATGAGACACCCATTTATCGAGGGAAGCATAGGTTGAGCAAGCACGAATGGGAACTAGTAGATGAAAGATGTAAAAAGCTCCATGATGCTGGTTTCATTCAACCATCAAGTTTTAATTTTGGAGCCGCTACAATAATGCCAACAAAGAAAAAATCAACTAGATTATGGATTGAGAAAAGGATGTGCGAGGATTATAGGCCTTTGAACCTCGTTACACCTCAGGATAGGTACCCCATGCCCATCCCTAAAGAATTGTTTGAGAGCATTGGAGACTCAAACATTTTCATAATTGTGGATCTAAGGGAAGGCTTCAACCAAACTATGCTCGCTGCAAAGGATCACAAGAAAATGGCATTCCATGGAAGCAACAAGTTGTGGGAATGGCTTGTGATGCCTTTTGGATTGAATAATGCACATGTCTTCTTTCACCAAGTCATGGACCAAGTTCTTGAAGGGGTAGATTTCTTGAAGTGTTACATAGATGATGTCCTAGTGCATAACAAAGGACTCTTACAACACTTGGTTCATCTTGAGGAGTTACTCAAGAGGTTACACAAAGTCAATATGAAGATCCATCCTAAAAAATGTGAGTTTGTTATCACCTCAGTAATTTACCTTGGACACAGAATCTTACCAAATGGTATTATGGTTCATTGGGCCAAAGTAGTAGTCATTTTGGAGATGCCCAATCCTATTGATGTTCACACTTTGAAGAGCTTCATTGGACTATGTAATTACTACAGGATTTATGTCCAAGACTTTAGTACTATTGCTCATCCTCTCTATGCATTGTTAAAGAAGGATGTTGCTTGGACATGGAGTGAAGAGGCTCAGGAAGCTTTCAACACAGTCAAGTAAAAGCTTTCAGAGTTCCCCATTCTAAGGAGACCTAATTTCAACAAGCTTTTCATTCTACACACTGACTGAAATGCTCTTGGTATTGGTGCTATTCTTGGCCAATTTGATGAGGAAGGCAAAGAATATGTTATTGCCTATGCATCCCGAAACAACAACAAGGCTAAAAGAAATTATTCTTCATACGAGGGGGAGTGTTTTACTGTTATATGGGCCATCATACATTTCAGGCCCTATCTTTATGGAACCAACTTCACTTTGTATACCGACCACCAACCTATTAAGTGGTTGATGACCAACAATAAGCTTACTGGTAAGTTAGCTCATTGGGCGTTTATATTTCAAGAGTATGAGTTCAAGGTTATTCACCAACCTAGTATTACACACCAGAATGCGAATACCATGTCGTGGAAACCCCTCACTACCTTTGAAGATTTCTTAGAAGCCAGGCAAAACTTCAACCAAATTCCAACAACACATGTATCTTATGCATTTAGTTATCTTAAACTATTGCAATGTAACCTGGTTGAACAACCCATTATGGATATATGGGAGGACTTGGACATTCTAAAGTTTCTTCAAAATGGGGAATACCCTCCCCAAGTTACATCAAGTCAAGGAGATCGCATACAACATCAGTCCAAATGTTATTTATGGAGGGACAATCACCTCGTCCAATGCTTACCACAAGCGATAGAGTGGTTCCCCCACCACATGAATGACCTAGTCTTATTCAGAAGGTACACTCGGAACTTGGACACTTTGGAATCAAGTGTACTTATAGCCTTCTTGCTCCTCATTGCCATAAGAAAGGTATGTATGCTCAAGTCCGAAACGTCATTACTAGGTGTGAATAATGTGATAGAGTGACAACTTCCTTCTCTTCTCGACAGCTCACGCTTTCTCTAGTCCCTATTCAGGGCATGTTATATCGCTAGTCATGTGATTTAGCTGGAGAGTTACCACAGACCTCCAAGGGTAATGTCTACATCATGATTGAGCATTTTTCAAAGTGGTTCGAACTTGTTGTGTTATTGAACAAGTCATCACACAACACTAACCAAACTTTCTTACAACATGTCTTAAGTAGGTTTGGGGCTTATGTTGAGTGCCTTACTAATCAAGGAACAAAATTTAGAGGAGAATTCTAAGACTTATCTGACCATGCTCTCATTGACCATCACTAGACTTCAAGGGATCATCCCCAAGCTGATGGCCTTGCAGAGAGGATGGTTCAAACATGCAAAAAGGGATTTCAGAAGATTTGCCTCACTAGGAACAAAGAGGATTGGGACCTGGCCCTACCTTACATCACCATGGGTTACATGATGTCCAAGTGTGCCTCTTTGTATCATTTATCTCCTTACTTTTTACTTTTTGGGAGACATCCCATTCCACCCTCTTCCATTGTTGTTCAAATAGATTAGGTTGTGGATTTGGACTCCCCAACCACTTGGGTTAAGGTTATCGCAAAGAGGGCTGCTCTATTCAGGAGGGTTATGCCCATGGCCATGGAGAACTTGTCCATTGCACAACATCAAGACACCTTACAGTATGCACACATGAAGTGGCAGTTACAAACTTAAGGTGAGACAATTTGATGTTGGTGATTTTGTGTATCTCCAGCGATAACCTAATGATATTCTAAACACTTCTTCCGGTCACATTAATTTGAGGATTAAGGTGATCATGCCTTTAGGTGTGTTGGAGTTGCAAGGAGTTGACAAACGCACCATTTGGGATCACTCTAAAAATTGTGCGCCTTACCACCTACTAAATTTAGATCCTACCATCATCACGTCGACTTGGATTCCTCCACTTGACTATCCATGTTAGGTATGTCAGAGGACATATGATGTTGATCAGATGTTGCTTTGCAATAATTATAATGGTGGATATCATCTATTTTGCTTCAATCCGGAGTTCACTCAAGTTCCCACTAACATTTGGTATTGTTCATCATGTTCTCCTACAACACCTTGATTTCTACTCAGACCATGCCACACATTTCTTGGCTTAGGTCTAGGGGGGGATACACAAAAATTTCATCTTAGCCTCCTCTTGTGCATTGTATATATATGTGCGTGCATTCATTTTTGGTTGATTAATTTCTACCTTTGATTGGTTTTAGTCTTTTTGTTTAGTAGAATTTATTATGGATTTACATCTTTACGACATCGTACATCATGACACTACACGTCACAATAGTTATCATGCCCATATGCATGGCCTCGTGCATGACGACCAATTATGGGCATGCCCATCATGCCTTTAGGGTTAATGTACGTTCTTAGGCGATTATACAATATTAGGCGCTTAGGGTTTCAGCTTGTTGGCAGTTGTATAAAAGGCCAAGCCCTTCCCTTCTCCTTTTAGTTTTTCTAGAATTCCTTTGTCACGGAGATCTTCCTCCATAGTCAAAAAGTTTCTTCCATACTTAGATAGGATTTTTAGATGCTCATGGTGGCCATTACACGGCCACCATTTACATACATTACATGTTCTTTCCTTCTTTGCAAATTATTACATGAGAATTTCATCTCAGCCTCCTTTTGTGCATTATATAATATTTGCATGCATTCTTTTTGGTCGATTAGTTTCTACTTTTGATTGGTTTTAGTCTTTTTGTTTAGAAGAATTTACTATGGATTTACACCTTTATGACACCATACGTCATGACACTACACGTCATGACATTGCATCATCGTTAGAAGCATAAGAAAAAACAAATTTGGATTCAAAAAAAAATTACACACCACCTAAGAATCCATCAAAGCCCTTATCGCATGTGACCAAGCAATGAATGAAGGTGATGCTAGCATTAAGCATTCTTGGAAATTGTTGGACAACCATGGTTGGATTATCAACCAACTTATTCTTAATGAACGTGATTTCCCAAAAGCATGATGGTGGATACCTTGTTGATTAATAGGTCCCATGTTCACTGTTCACCCTCTACGTGTTCAAAACATTGGTGGCAACCATCTGGTAATAACAATGTACTAAAAATAATAAAATGCTAGAGCTCCATTAATCAGTGAAACATTCGAAGGAAAGTTGATTAGTAACTCCAACTTTCCATTTTATCCTAGTAATAGGTTGTAGACCATTCATAACAACAAGAAATATAAGTTTTTTTCATGACTCCTACTTCAAGTATTGCTTTCAAACTAGTAGCTTTGAAAGAATCCGTAACAAGTACAACAAAACTAGCTATGGTTGATGCATAGTTTAAGGTTGATGCTTGAGTTGAATTTGATTGATGAGCCATAATTTTAGCTATCATTATCCATTATAGAGTGGATTACTATTCCATGCATCTTTCATGTATGTTACCCTAGGGTTTTGGCCTAAACTTCTCTATTAGGAAACATAAAAAACTGCGTTATTATTTTGGGCAAATATATAAAATTTTCCAAAGTTTTGGTCTTTTTCTTATCATTGCTATTGCTTGCTATACATGGTATGGGACCATGTTAGTAAATGTGCATTGGATTTTATTTTCATGTGCATGTTTTTAGATTCATGATCCTTTACAAGCATTCAAATTAATTAAAAATTATGTTTTGTTGACAAAGTTGATGGCTTGTCCTAGGTTTCATGCTCAAATCACATAGTTTGTTAGTTTCGAAGC
>Ga0116228_10003378_pt1 | contig 14008 bp, 6 predicted proteins | sample S1TSphfallax_2_FD_89694 | JGI IMG/M metagenome (GOLD analysis project Ga0116228, IMG submission 89694) | Host-associated microbial communities from peat moss isolated from Minnesota, USA - S1T2_Fc - Sphagnum fallax MG | ecosystem: Host-associated > Plants > Peat moss > Unclassified | place: USA... | reverse complement strand
GGACTACTTTGAGGGTTATGTTGAACTATTTTGTGAGCATTTAAATGGTTATTTAAGATCCATTTTTAGAGATTGCTTTAGTTTGGAGAGAGTTAAGGAATACTTCTAGGGTTAGCTAGGGGGTTATCTAGAGGCTACATAGGGATTTTTTTGGTGCTACCTAGAGACTACCTAAGGACATCTTTCGGGTTTACTTATGGGATTACATAGGGGGCTATTTAGGGTACACCTAGGGTATTGTTTATAGGTTACTTAGGGGGCTACATTAAAGGCTGTTTTATGACCATTTTGAGGGCTGTTTTGCGACTATTTTGGGGGCTCCTTTGGGGTTAATTAAGGGATTATTAAAGAGACTACTTGCAGACTTCCAAAATTAAGGGTTACCCAGGGGAAATTTAGGGGATACTTATAAAGTTACATAGGGGCTACCTAGGGGGGTTATAAAGGAAACTACTTAAGGACTTCCTAAATTAGAGCATACCCCTTTGTTGTACTTATAAAATTACATAAGGGTCTACTTAGGTGTTATTTGAGGGCTACCTAGGAAATATTTTTAAAATAAGTAATGATTTATTTTTATTAGGGTTATTTATATAATACAATTTGGAAGGCTATTGAAGAGCTACCTAAGGGGGGTATTTTTGAATCACAAAAGGGCTTACTTAAATTAAAAGATATTTCATTAACATTTACAAGATTATTTAAATGAAAGGTTACCTAAAGTGCTACATAAGGCTTACCTAGGCATATATGAAAGCTACCAAAATCTTAGTTCAAAATCATAATCCAAAACTTTAACCCTATCCTTACTCTTAATCCATAAACCCAAATTTTGGAGCAATTGTTTATGGACATGGATAGACAAAAGCAATGTGTTTTTGCATGTGCAATTGATGTTGCCAACTCATTGCACATGTTTAATGCTGATGACTTCAAGGAAGGTGCAAATCAATAAGTGGACTAGGTCATGTGAGTTCAAAATGTGCAACTATTAAGTGAGCAACACCAAGGTTGTTCAAAATGTTAACCAATTTCACATTGGCGGAGTTTAAAAAGTTGGCAACATTAATGGGGCCCACCATTGTAAGTCATGCATGCAATTTACAAATGGGCACCACAATCTAGGTTCAAATTAGAATTTTGATTTCAATTGTTTAGGTTTATGGTTTTGGTTTATGAGTTTCATTGTAAGGTTTGAGTTAAGGAATTAAATTAGGGTTTTGGATTGTATGGTTTGAACTAATGTTTTAATTTTAAGGTTTTGGTTTTAGGGTTTGGGTTAAAGATTTAGAGTTTTCATTTTAAACTTTGCATTCAGGTTTGGGTTTAGTTGTAATTTTAAAGTTTGGGTTAAGGTTGTAATTTCAAAATTTGGATTGAAGTTTAGGTCAAGTTTTAATTTTAGGTTTTCAATCAACATTTTAGGGTTTAAAATTTGGATTAGAGTTTGGATTATGGTTAGGGTTAAAGTTTCCATTACAAACTTTGGATTTAGGTTTGGGTTGTGGTTTAGGATATAGGGGTTACAATTCTAGTTTTAAATTTTGGATTAAAATTTGGGTTTGGGTTTTAATTTAGAGTTTAAAGTTAGGGTTTTAGTTTTAAAATTTGGATTAGGGTTTAGGTTTAAATTTTAGTTTATGATTTCAATTATGATTCTACTTTTAAACTTTGGATTAAAATTTCAATTAAATTTTTAATTATAAGGTTTGGGTTAAGGTTTTAATTTAAAATTTGGATTAAGGTTTCAGTTTTAAACTTTGGATTAAGGTTTGGGCTAAGGATTTAATTTAGGGTTTGGGTTAAGGTTTAACTTTTAAACTTTGGATGTGGGTTTTAGTTTAAGTTTTGGATTAAGGTTTTAATTTTAAGGTTTGGGTTTGGGTCATGGGTCTAATTTAGGGTTTGGACTTAGGTTTTAATTTTACACTTTGGATTAGAGTGTTAATTTTTAATTTTTATTTCAAGTTTTAGTTTTTGGGTTTGGGTTTAGAGTTTGGATTAATGTTTTAGTTTTAGATTTTGGATTAGGGTTTGGGTTATGGTTTTAGTTTAAAACTTTGGATTAGGACTTAAGGTTTGGAATATGGATATGGATACGGTTTAGTTATGGTTTTATTTTAAGGTTTTAAAATTAATATATGGTAGGTGATGTGATCACCACATTTAAATAGGGAGTATTTCAAAACTAAGCCCTGAGCAACACCTTTTGTAGTTCATTTTGTACATGAAACATGATAATGTTTGCATGTATGACTTTTTAATGGATTTGGTCAAAAAATGCAATCTGCGATGATGCCATTTTCATTACATCTTGCATCAATGATGCAATTGGGAATGAGATTCAATGGCCCACTCTACAAGAGAAACTTATGTTAGGCACCACCATACCTGAATTCTAAGGTTGCATTAGGTTGATTGATAAACCCCTCATTTTTTTTAAGAATCTTTTACAAAATAATCAAGCTTGGAAAATGCATCAATTGTTAGTTCTTTTATTGCAAGTTTTCCATATCATTCAAAATATTTAATCTTATTTATGGTTTTGAAACAAGCTAAATGTGCATTTTCATATGTAAAAAATAAGATTGTTTTACCTAACTTGGATTATATTGAGAATGACAATAAATTATTTTCCTCATTCAATTGTCGTATTATTCACTGTAACTAAATATTTCCTTACTCCATGTTTTGGCTTATGAACATTTGTTCCAAAAGTTCACATTATATTCCATTACTTTACTAGAAATGGGATGGTTACATGGAATTATGTCCAAGTTCATCCAACTACCAAACTATTATATAACACCATAATATAAAAGATCTTGATATGCAATACTCACCCTAACATCCAATTGTGTCATGTGCACTAACTTATTTCTTCATTTAAAATAATTCAATTTAATGTGCATGTATGTGTTCCTTGGTCCCAAGCTATCCGTTGGTCTTCTCCCAAAATAATGGTTGTTATTGTTCTTTTCTGTTTTTGTTATGCCCAAATTGTTGACTATGCATTGATAAATTGTAAAGGTCATTACATTAGTAAATTATACAATGTTGATCATTTGACAAAACATCCTTATGTATTTAATTTTTCACCTTCTTCCTTCTTGCTTGTTTGCACAACTTCCTACTACATTCTTTGACATGTTCATTTTTCATGATTATGAATTAAAATCCAATTTTGGTGTTTAGTAAACTCTACTGCCTTTTTCATGCTTTTGTATTCTTCCCTACACTTTTTTTGCTAACAATATGTACTTTGTGGATTAGAAATGACAATAGTTTATGAAGGCAAGGTTGAACTTACAACCTTAATTGACAATTTTGGGAATGCAAGAAACACTAAAAAATGTTTGTCCTATATGTTTGGTTTTTAGCCTAGTTCTATTCATCCCTCTAAAGATGATGTTTGCAATGAATGTTGTCAAAAATTCAATATACCAAGAGCTTGTTTCAAATCCTTATGGGGTCCATTGGGATGTCAAGGTAGGGAAATATAGGATTGTCAGTGACAACACGATACAATAATCTCAAGGCACACTCCTCACCCCAAGAACTCTTCCATTTGTGGTAAATGTGGCTCCCGAAATTTTCATTGTGAAACAAAAAACTATTAACAAAAAGGATAATCCAATATTAATTTTCCCTTCATCAACCTTTATTAATTTCAATGACTATTTTAATGAAAATGTCTCCTTGCCTATGAATTTCAATGTGAATGTATATGGTTCATTATCGCCTTTGGTTTTAGGAATGTCCATTTTGAAAGGCATCCCTTCAAATTTGGATCAAGTTCAACGTCAGAGCTTCGAAATTGTAATCGATTGTTTGAACTTACACCACATTTGTCAAATGAATGAGGTCTTTGGACTATAACAAGATGAAAGTTCAAAATGTTCTTTTCCCATCACATTTAATAACAACATCATTTTTGAACTCTTACTCATTCATCGTCCAATTGGCCATTTTAGAAAAATGCAAGGCATGGACCACAAATACAATGGTCATCCTTGGTGCAAAGTGAAGATCTCCAACATCAAGAATGGTTTTGGTTTGGGATTAAAAACCATTGGTGCTTGGGGCACTTATGTTGTTTTAACAATTTTTGCGAGCATTTTCTCCACTCTAATGTGCACAATGAAATAATTCAAAGTGGTGATTCTACCCATATTCCTTTGGCTGGCCATTTTGCCCCAAATCCTCATGTCTATACAGTTGTTTGCAAGTTTTGTGATGCATTTTTTTTTGTTTGAATAGCTACCCCTGTCAGATGTATTATGTTATCCACAAACTCCAATCACTTTCAAGAGCTACAACTCGCCTTGGCATGCATGAACACCCTACTGCATAAGGTAAGTGCAAAGATGATTTGGAAAAAATCAAGGTTTTGGTAAGGGTCCAAACTCTTTAAGGTGTACCATTAATGACAAAAAGGACCTAGTCCTTAATGGAGTCTTTTTTTGTCTTATATTTTGATCCTCGTCAATATTAATGAATCAAAATGTGTTAAATATTCTATAAATACCATATTTTAAACAACTACAATTTGAGATTTTATAATATCCAGTTTGTGTCTTTACATGGTCAAATAAGACTATGTAAAGGAGTATAGAAAGGGTGACATTATGAAAAAATATTTTAGTACTTGTTAAAGAATATGGACATGTAAAAAGTTGGGATTCTCTAACACCTAAGGGGAAAATCTTTGTAATTGCTTTGAATGCAAGTAATTTAGCCTTCTTGGCACGTCATTTTTTCAATGAGGATGGGGAAGAACTTGTGGAAATTCTTCAACTTAGAAATTTGACAAGGTGATGGAAAAGTTATAACCTTCTATTCTCCCAACATTGGAACTTCATTGCATCCTTTAAGCATAATGCTAGTACTAAAGGCGCCATGGGGATATCATACTTCTTTTCAAATCAAAGGGTCTTTATGATTACATCCAATATAACTCTTTTCTTGGAAAAATGGTTGGGCAAAAGGAGATTTTGTTTAAAATGTCGTTCTATGGGCTAGCAAGTGGTGTTGATTTGGTATTCGACAAATGCAACTTGGAGGTGATTTGGAAAATTGTTGGTTGATGTTTGATCATGTCAAGCATGTTCAAGAATGGACCACCACCTATCATATTTATGGCCTAGTGAACTGTAAAGTGTTCACCATTGCAATTTACAACATGCAATCCAAATCTATAGAAGCTTAATGTGTCATGTGAAAAACTAGACCAAGTGGTGCTTAAGTTTGGTCTTGTAAACCCCAATTTCAAAGGTTTCATGGCAAATAGTGCACATCCAATTGGAATGTTATTTAGACTTCATATTGTGTACAGTTTTGGAAATCCCTTTGTAAAGATGGTTGACAAATAACAAACTTGCTTGTTCTATTGGACATAATCACTTGATAGACACATAAAATAATTGATTGCATTGAGATTACAAGAATGACACAAAGTCTTGTGTTTCAAATACAAAAATGCCACATCTTTGGAAGAAGTCGATGATCGATATGTTACAATTCAATGTTGGTGGTATTTTTCAAGGGCTACTCCCAAGAGTGCAACTCACAAGCTTAATAATTGGTTGGGTTTCTTGCACTTTTGTGTGAGATAATGGGGGGGTTTCATGTTACATGTGAAACACCTTGCCTTACCTTTATCATTTGTTTATTATTTTATCATGCCAATATCTAATTTGTCTTTCTTGGAATTGCTTGCAAAAGTTTAATATGGAGGAGCTTGTCAACATGCCAACTTGTAACCTATTAGAAATTACAATCCATAACATTTGGTTGCAGCAATCTGAGAAAAAGGGTGGATGCTTTTATGCTATGATTTTTGACAATTATGTTCATGCTTTTAAACAAAGTGCATTATATAAGGTAGATTTGAATGGTGGAAAATGCAGAAAAGGTCCTAACAAGGTTGAGTTATAACTACAATGAACAAGCAAATATGGTGACCTGTTGCAATTGGCACCATAATGCAAAATACACCACTAGGTCCTCCTTCATTACAAGAACACTTTATTTGGAGGGTCAAAAAGATCCAAAAAACAAAAGGCTAACAAAACCCCAAGGTCACGGGGGGATTCACATAAATGTGATGGTGTGAATTTTTCTCGATTGATAATTAACACAACGTCAAGTGGCTTCATTGGTTCAAATGTTGATGCTAATGAATCCAATAGGATTGTGAAAGATGAGGCATTTATTTTAACTTTTCCATGATTCAAGGTCTAAAAGTGTGTGTGTAAGGATGTTGTGTGGAAAATTGAAAGGTGCCCACCATCCTAGAATACTCATTGTTTTGCAATTCAAAGAAATTTGATGAAACAATGCGACACCTTAATCATTACAAGAACAATAGTTTGTGGCCTACTTAGTCCATGTTATGATGGTTTGTGGTTTGATTTCAAAAGGTTCACACCAATTTATCACAAATTTTAATTTTGTGTAGGTGATTTAATTCAATGTGTTGGACGAATTGGAAGGAAATATCGTTTCGATAGACCACTTGTCCCATTAATATGGTTTGTGTAAGCAAGGAATGACTTGATTCAATTTGAGGTCACAGCATTGAAGGAGGCTGGCAAGGTTGTCAAAATGAACGTGATGTAGCCAATTTGCATTGAATGTCATGTCACGTCCATCCTAACACACCATCACATTTGTCGTGTCCAGCACGATTGATGCAAGGAAAATTTTCAATACATTAGTTTGCACCCATTACACATGGCAAACAAAAATAGATTCGGTTGCCACAAAATTAGCTACCGAAACCAAATTTAGTCGCCACCACTTTCAGTCACCACATTTATTGACCAAATTTTTTTTCCATTTGCTCGAAAAAAATTTCGGGCAGACATAAAAAATTTGGTCACCCACTTTCAGTCACCACAAACGGCAACCAAATTTGTTTTTCGTATGCTCGACAACATTAATTGTGCTACCTGAAAATTTTCAATCCTTTGGTCAAGAGTGGCCATTGATCCAACGACTTAAAAAAGTTTGGTTGTTGTTTCCAAAAACTTTCAAGCATTGCCCAGAAAAATACGGTCACCAACTTGGGCAACCAAAAGTAACCAAAATTTTCAATCATTCAAGTTAAATATTGAAAATTTGTCGGGAAATGCTCGAAATGTTTTGGGCATGACCAATTTTTTTTAATCGTTGGATTGATGGTCGCTCTTAATTACACGATTGAAAAAAATTTGGGAAAATCCCCAAAAAAATTCAATCTGCCCAAAATTGTTTCCAACAAATGAAAAAAATTCAATTGCCAACTATGGCAATTAAATTTTTTTAAGCAAACAAAAAAATTCAATTGTCAATTGTGGTGATTAAAAACTTTGGGTTGCCAATCATGGAAACTAAAAGTTGGCAACCAAATTGAATGTTTCAATCACCATAATGTTCACAACGATCAAATGACGTTATTTTTGGTTGCCTTTAGCTATTTTTTGGGTAGCCTGACCTTGTTTTGACCTAGGTTGACCCTAAGTTGACCATACATTCACGTGACATTGGGCTATGTCTGTATCCAAATGTGTCCATCACGTCATGATGAATGCACAAACACGATGGCAACCCTAGAAGTAGCATTTATTTTATGTGAAATGTCCAAATGTGCTCTTTGGAACTTTTTTGCAAGTGAAAGTATAGCACTTGTTAACCAACTTGCAAATCTAGACTCTTGGCCAAAAATAAAGTAATTTGACAAGTAATTAACAACATTCAAGCTTTCAATGCAATAGACAAACAAGTGGGAGGCTAGACAAGCTTTGGAAGCTATTGTTTTACGAGTTACAAAAGTTCCTCCACCAAGGTATGGACATATGTACATCATCAGTTCCTACCCACCTCCTAGCTGAAAGCAATATGAAGTGATGATTGGAAATTTCCCTACTTGCACTTGTGTTGACATCATAATAATGATGGCAAGTTCCTTGCGTGGTTTTGAGAAGTGGGTGCATTTCAAACACCTCTATTTCATTATTCAAAATGTGATGTATTGTGGCCAAATGGAAATTTTCATTCATTCCTTAACATGGAGTTTGAATGAAATGCAATGCTTAACAAATCATGTTAGGGTGATAATTGTGTGAAAATAATCCGAATTAGTACTAAATGCATTAATGTTTCATGTAGCAAAGCAATATCTTATTTATCTTTGTCATGTGTCCTACATGTTGTGTCTTGTTAAACAATGAAAATATGCATGTTTCACAATTCAGTGATAAAATATCACCTAATTTTTTTGAATGTCCTTTCCAAATATATTTTTGTACATGAAATATTCTAGACACCCAATCCATAAACAAACATTATTATTATATTCAACAATCTTTAGAAGATGAAAAAGCTGAGCTTACAAGGCTAAATTTTTTTAAAAAATAAATTCATCTAGAAAGTTTCATCCAAAAAGTTTCTTTATGATGAATTTCATCAATTTTACATTTCATCCATGTCCACGTGGCAAAATATTTTTCCATGTCAAAACATATTTTATCCACATCAACTTAAATTATATTTTACATGGTAAAAAAATGTTCCAAGAATATCCCTTCCATGTCATCAAAAGATTTTTAAAAAGATTTTATCATGCTCACCTACTCATATTCATTCCCTCACACTCACACTCACCGACTCATAAAATAATGTCGTTGCAACCCTATTAACATTTTGAGTTTTATCCATTTTTAAATGTGGAACCAAACATGATTAGGGGTGGTAATTCATCTCACATGGAAAAACCCAATCCAAATGAAAAGGAATAAACAATGAATTTTAATGCAGATGCCAAATCTTTCAAAAGGTGTGCAAAGGTGGACTTTGGGGTAGGTCATGAACCTTAAATGCTTCATATGGATATTAATCAATTAGACATTTCCCCATCCATCACCCCACCCCAAATTAAGCACTAATGATTGCATTAACATGGGAATCAAATATTCAAGGGTTACAAGAGGTGATGCTTGAAGTACGACAATTATTGAAAAAATATATTGGATGTTTTACATTCAGCTTGAAGGAACTAGGCCAATTGAAAGGATAAAAGGTCCACATCAAACTTGGAGATGATAATCCAATTTATAGGCGACTTTATAAACTTAGTGAGGTGAAAAGGGCCTTGGTTCAAGCTCATATAACAAAGTTGTTGGATGTTGGGTTGGTAGAACTATTATGGGGTGAATTTGTTTTAATAATAATAATGCCAACTAAAAATATGTATATCTAGCAATTGGACTAAACATCAAATATGTGTGGGGATTATCATCTGATGAACAAATGAATGCGTTTGGACAAGTATATTATCCCCTATCATAAGAAATCTTCAATGTCCTTGGGGAAGCCAAGGTGTTCAACAATTTGCATTTGCATGGTAACTACCATGAGTTGCCATTGAAGGAATGTGACAAGGTCAAAATGACATTTTAGGGGATTCATCTTCATGGGAAAAATTATTTATACCAATGGTTCTTGTCATTTGGATTGAAAAACATCCTTGTATAATTTTTATGAGTTATGGATCAAGTTGTAGTTGGTTTTGCCTTTGTCATGTGTTGCATCAAGATGATAATATCATTTTTAATTTGACTTTAAAAGATTAGATGCATCATTTGCAAAAGGTGTTTGTCAATTTAAGGAACATAACTTTAAATTACATGTTAACCAATGTTGAATTTTCCAAATTCATGTGAAATACCTAGGTCAACAAATTTGTCCAAAGGATAAAGGGTTTTGAAAGCCAAGGTCAAGGCCATTTTACAAATGCCCTAACCACCAAATGTTAATTAATTGCAAACCTTTTTGGGTTTGTTATACTATCCAAGTTAATTATTATCACTATAAGGAATTTGAAAATCAATAACCAAATTAAGGATTAATTTTTAATTGTAATTATCACATAAAATTTTAATCGCAAAAGACAATATGTGGCACTAAGTCACATAATAGTTACATGAAGATGCACTAGAAGGAATTCTATCCTTTGCAATCAAGAAATCAATAACTAGATGTCCTAAATGATGACATAATTAATTGTAGTCATAGGATATTACTTTAAATCCTATGTCGAAAAAAGTTGTAGTCATGTATTAGTGGTGCATTTGAGTAGTAGATGATGACATGGTAACAAGAAGGATTACATTTTTTTTTAAATGCAAGTTTTCATCCATATGGCATCCAATTTGATAGCAAAGTGGCGTGGATGTTCAAGATATCAATTGAAAACATGATTATAATAAAATCATTTCAAATATCACTAAAAAATAAGTATGCAAATGACAAAATGATGTGTCATTACATAGACAATGCGATCATACAATTATTTTACAATGATTAAAAAATGACTACTAGTAATTTAATATGAATATAAATAGACATAATGAACTACCACATGTAAGGAACTGATTTTGATTTATATTATACATATAGGTAATATAAGAACCTTTATCAAAGTTTTCTTTAATATACTTGATATGTAATCCATTATAAATATTCAATGTGAATAAATTACATATTATAAACTGAAATAAATTTTAATGGTGAAAGTATGATATATTATAAACAAAGTTTTATATGTAATTTTAAAATGAAAAGAAATGTAAGAGGTGGGAAATATATAATTTATTTATAAATTAACAATTTATCATAAATCTAAATAAAAATTTATATAATATATGTATATAAATATTTATTTATTTTCCATGTGTAAAAATGTATTATTACACAATTATATTAGGTTATATGTGTAAAAATGAATAAAATTTATAATTTCAGAAAATTATAAATCATTTTAATATTGATTATTATTCCAATTAAATTAAATTATTTAGATTAAATTTATACCTCATATTCAATATGATTTTTTAAAATAATTTTATATATTAAGTAATTGATTTATGATCCATTTATAAATATTTTAAGTGGATAGATTATATGAATTCATTCATCTAAAATTAAATTTTTTAGTAAAAATATGATATATATTGGAAGAAATTTTTTATAACATAAATTTTGAAATCAAATGAATATTTAAGATATGAAAAATATTTTATATTTATTCATGTATTAGCCATAAGGTTTTTCCATTTATAAATCATGTGTTTGAATTTAATTTTTCCAAAGAATGGGCATTGAAATGTTATTCAATAACAAATTCAAATGATTTTTTAAACTAAATTTTAGTTTAAAAAATTATAGTATATAATTGTGCACATTATTGAAGGAAATTTTGAACAAATTATCAATAAGATATGAATGATCAAATTTGAGGTTTTGTGTAATGTTTAAATGAAATATGGTCTAAATAGAATAAACATTACATTATTTACACAACAAGTGGGGTGGCTTGGTGGTAAAAGAATTGAACTTTATCATCTGGGTTCAAGGATCAAACTTCACAAATGACATTTGTTGTGGTCAACATTGGGATATTGACCAAATATTTCATATGTAGCCTAGATTACCTAGGCTAAATGGTTTACTTAACCATTTAAATTAGGTTTTAAACCTAACTTAGGTGGTGACACATGTCAACAATTGACAAGATGAAAAAATTGAATTTTTTTTTTCATTATTTGTATTATATATAATTAATTTATAATGATAATATTATAAATTTTAAAATAATGTTCCCTAAGTTTTTTGGTTCCAATTTGTAATAATAAAAAATAATTAAACAATGACTAAATTATCAATAAACTATCAGTAATGGCTTCACATTTTTTTTGATGAATAATGGATAAAATTTGCCACATCATGTCTTAAATGACTATTGTCTTAAACAATTCAGCCATAATGACTTTAAGGCTCTTAATCATTTATGTCCTATATGAATGGAATATTAGTTATAAACCCAATCATATATTTGAAATTTTCTATTAATGATACGACCTGCATGTAATTTTCATCCATCCAAACCAACTTACATGGCATCATCATTTTGTGATTAATTTTATGACTAAACAATGTAGTTGCATTATTTTTATTTATTTAACTATTAAAATAAAATAATTATTTTTACATTATAATTTTACATTCATATTGTTTGGTAACTCCATTAATTTCAACATGTACCATGTTGACAGGTGCCATCATTTAGGTTTGGCTTTAAAAACTAGTTTAAGTAATTAATTAAGCCACCTATTATGTTAATCTAAAGCCCATTTAATAACCTAAATTAGCTATGTAGGAATGGAATATTCAATTAACATCCCATTGTCAACCACAATTCGTGTCATTTGTGGGAATTATTTTAGAAAACCTATGGATGGAAATCAAATCTTTTCTCACCACACCACCCCTAATGTGCTCCCAAGCTCCTTGATAGACTCAAATGCGAGTATGGAGTGAAAACAACGAAAGAGCAAGGAATTGGGGACACACTCCCTAACTCATAGCACTTTGGTGTGCTAGTGCTTTGAGATGGGACTAGGAAGAATGACAAGCATTTAATCACTCACACGGACCTGCACAAAATCAAACAACATTCCCTCACACTTTCCTTCACTCCCAAGCTTCCCTCTTGGCCCGCAACCTTGCAAGCCCTTGCTTTGGTCCCAAGCCCAAGGCTAGGGTTGCAACAACCCCACTTGTTATGACAAAATAGTAATGTGCATTTTATTTAAATTGAATGCCATTTCAATGACCATTCCTTGGAAATTACATTATATATATAATATTTTAAACCTTCATTTGATTCTAAAAATTATGTTACACAATTTTTTTTTTTGATATATCATAATTTTACTAATAAAATTATGATAAAAATTGCATGTAAACATAAATTGTATATTTTCACATCTCAAACCTAAGATGTATGATTTTAGAAACCATATTATATAATTTTGCTTATAATAGACTGTAATTATACCAACAAAATATAATTTAAATATATGATATATAATTTATTCATTATATAATGTTTATAAATGGATCATAAATCACTATTACTATGTATTACCTAACATATTCAATAAATAAATTACATTTCCTAATTAATTAAACAAATAATTTCTAAAAATCACATATCAACATGATAAAATTATACCTACTATTTAACCCACATACATATGGCTTACTAACTACTTATTACCTACTACCTACCCTATTTAATATATTAATTACATAGCCTACCTAATTAATTGATGGATGATAAATGGATGACTAATTAAATGGATTACATCATTAATTAATTACCACATAATTTTTTCACTAATTACAAATTATGAAGAACCATATAATGTTAAAAATTTCAAATGGTCCATTTCTACTATTAATTACCATGGGTCCTTTGACATTTTTACAAACCCACCAAACCCTCCTACACATTTAATGGTTAGTTCATTGAAGAAAGTTAAGGGAAAAAAATAGACCATTAAATCTAGCAATTTCAATGGCCAACTCATTTTTTCGCATTTAATTACATGTACATTTGCAACTAGGATTCATAATTGCAAATCAACTTGAAAAGATGCCATTTGATGTCCAATTTGGCCTATGAACCACCTTCCAAGTCATAAAAACATTTACATTTTCATTTATTTTGGGATGCCATTAAAAATGGATGAAATGAGTGTACTTTTCATCTTCATTTTCATCCAAATTGACATTAATCACAAATTTAAGCCACATATGCAACTATAAGTCATTTTTACTAAATGCCATGGAGGGCAATCACATCTATAGTCACAATAATGGTTGATTTGGACATAAGTCGCAAAAGAAAATGTATAAATCACAAACCAAGTTGGAATGGACATGATTCCTTGTAATGTATTAAATGTTTGTTAAAGGACTTATTAACATTGTTGAACCTTTAATCAAATTGTAAAAGTTCAACTAAGAATACATTGGGGGTGAGGCACAAGAGTATGTTTTTTAAGAATTGAAGGCCCAACTAACTTTAACTCCCATTTTGTGATAATTCATGCAAAGATGACATTTTCAAATACATATTGATTAAAGTATTATAGGGTTGGAGGCCATGGTTACCAACTTG
>Ga0116228_10003377_pt1 | contig 14009 bp, 8 predicted proteins | sample S1TSphfallax_2_FD_89694 | JGI IMG/M metagenome (GOLD analysis project Ga0116228, IMG submission 89694) | Host-associated microbial communities from peat moss isolated from Minnesota, USA - S1T2_Fc - Sphagnum fallax MG | ecosystem: Host-associated > Plants > Peat moss > Unclassified | place: USA... | reverse complement strand
CAAAACAACTACAAATGTCTTTACAACCAAAAAATATGTTTGCAATTCATGTCTTACATCATATGGGTAATCGCGTAATTATATGTGTTCAATATATATTTTAACATCAAATGTTGTCCATATTAAAAGGTCTTCATTTATAATAACCCAAGAACCATAAGATGATTAAATCTTCTCTAATTTGATGGGTTTAATTGCACTATGCCTTATACTTTAACTTGGATTTTAATTATCCAAATCATGATGTCTTTTTCATTTTCATATTTTTGGTCTAACCATATGATTGCCCCTATAGGTCTAATGTTGGTTTGTGCCATTTTTGTTTGGGATCTTTGTTTACATGCCATGTGTCCAATTTATAGTGTCAAGTTAATAAAACTTTTGTATTTCATTGCATTCTGGACCTTGGACCCTTGTATCAAGTTTTATTCATTGTCATTCTTTTTTTAATTATGATAAAAATATGAAACCTTTAATACATTTGCCACATTTCACATGATTTTAAGATGATAATAGATTTTAAGAATGGGAGATTACACACATTGGAGTATTTTAAATTGTTACAAATTGGACACATGGAATGCCACACGGATCTGTTGATGACATGGGCAAATATCCTTGCATGTCAAAGTATATTCCTCCACATCAACACGATTTGTCAAAAAAAATACCTTTTAACTTGGATGGAATATATTAAGAATAGTTTTTGTGCTCACGGTCACATGTTCACGAAATAACATCCATGTAATAGGAAATTCAAGTCCCAATTCTTGGGTAAAAAGTTGGGAACCTAGCTACCATTTTCCAATGTTAAGAGATAACCACATACTATTTAGCCTACCATCAAACTTAGGAGTTCCAAGAGACATGTTCGGTATGTAGTTAAAATCTTCAATGAGCTTGTAAGGAAACATCATATTTGATGGAAACATGAAAATACAACTCCAAACTTGAACTTTTGGAATTGCAAATGAAATGTCATCTTCATTTACATATTTAACCATAGGTTTTGCACAATCAAAAGACCCCCATGGACCAAATAAACAAACTAAAAGCATGTTAATACCTTCATGTGGGTCATAAAATTTAATTTGCAATCATTATTCCCCAAAATTTAGTTAGGCTTGGAACTTCAAATGAATCCTCAATGCTTAATGTGAGTAATTCAGTACAAAGTATAATCACACACATATTTCTCAAGCCTAAATTAAAAATTGATTCATAAAACATTTCACATCTATCATTATGCAACATATGTGGTAGATATCAAAGTACACCACCATTGTTCCAAAATTCATCAAACACAACTTGTTTGGTAAGGTCCAAGTTTTTAATTTCACCTACATTCAAAACAACTAACACATTATTCAATTCAATCTTTTGTGTAATGGAAACAACAATGCAAATTGAGTTTATCAGAAAATTATTTATCAAAAGGGTTTATGATGAATTGTTACAAACATCCTCTTGTTGGGAAGGTTCTGAAATGACTTGAATCTTTTGTGGAAAAATCCCAAAAAAGCTTGTTAAAAATGCCACATCACCAAGAAATTTGGATGGCAAACTTGTGCATGTGGTTACAAATGAAAAATTGGAAACAACTAACCAAACAAAATTGGAAACAATTTAGTGCAAATTCAAAAAGCAAGGGGTCATTGACATAACTTGAAATTTCAACCTTAAGTTCCATTTGCAAAATTGGGTGAACCCTTGAAATTTAGCCCAATCACAAGTTTGAAGTTTCACAAAACAAACTTTCATTAATAAAGTAGTAGTTACACATTCAAACACATCATGTGCACTCTATGCCTAAAATATTTAGTCCAAAGATATGAACATTGCATCCTAAGGTGAAAGTGGCCACTTTAAATTCCAATAAACTACTTGTCCTTATATTTTGAGTAAACAAACTTACCAAAATGAATTAAAAATTAAACAAATAAATTGTCTACCATAGTTTAAAATTTTGCCTTAAATAATGAATGCACCAAAAGAAATAAAAACAAGAAATGTGAAAATGAGGCTAAGTAAAAAATTACATGATCTAAATGAAAAATATTTACTAGATTTAATTATTGTTCATTTAAAAATCATTAATTCAATGTAAATTTCTGCCACCAATCAACCATTTAAAAAATCTTATGCACCATTTTTCAAACATTTTCAACTACACAATTAGGTTATTCACTCCAATTAGGGATTTTATCTTGTTTTGGCAATATATGTTATATAGTTTTAAAGATTTTATAAAAGTGCAATTTTAGTTATTTTGAATATTTCATTTGGCATATTTATAGCATATAAATTATTGATTTAAAAATCCTTTTCTAATTGGGATTTATATTAATTGACGTGCTCCCAAATTCCTAGTTAGACCCAGGGTGGGTCTAAGTTACTCAAACAATGGAATTGTGAAGAACTCAGGGCACGCTTCTAGCTCCTAGCACTAAAAGGGGTAGAGGGGCGTGCTGAAGCTCCGGGATGGGACTAAGGAGAGTGACAAGCTTTAATTGCTTACTCGAACCTGCATCAAACCAACCAACAAGTTGGTTAATACAATTATTGGAGCACCTTTAGTGCTAAGACAAACCACGGGCAACTTTAGATTCACAAAACTCACCACGGCCTAGACTCGGGGGAAGCCACCACCTTCCCCCATATAGTATTCTCTGTGCCTCCCTGTGGCACCCACATCCGAATGGCTTTTTGTCTCAGGACTCCCAAGGAAGAGTCTTGAAATTGCCATGACTTGAACTCTCGCAATTTTGCGAGACTATAACTTTTTGCTCAGACTTCCGATTGGGACAAGGTCTAAAGTAAATTTATAGCTCTCATCAAGAGCTTTTCAACAGTGTGTTGCACTCCACCTGCACGCATTGGGGTCGGGTCAATTCTTGACTTTTAGTGGTCGGGAGTCAAACTACTAGTTTAACTCCCGTCCTTTCTTTTTCCCATAACTTGTGTTACAAATGTTCAAATGGCTCATGCGAGCCCATGTTCAACATCTACAATTTGATAGTTTTTCGATGATATAAATAACACCCCAATGCGAGATGTTTTGACCCCTGTGATCGAACTTTGAAGTTTTGGGAGTACCAGAGTACTCCCAAGTTCCCATTTCAAGAGTGTGAGTCTCATCTTCACACTCTCTCAAAGTAGGGTTGCGACATTAATTATGTGGTTAACTACCAAAACACAATGGAAATTGAATGATATTACAACAATACTGAAATTTGGTAATTAAAGTTCCAAAACATTTAAAATTTTAACCATTTTCTAAAACCATTGTCATTTGAGATACATAAGGGAAAAAAAGGAAAAGAAAAGAAATGTACTTTCTAAGTCAATGAGTTGTGAGTACAATGTAGTGATAGATGAAAAGTAAACAAATTGCACAAGTCATGTGTTATGTTAAGACATTATTTATCAATAGAGGTCACAACAATGATTATTTGTAGATTAAAAACAAACAAATGAAAAAAAAAATCTAGGCCACCAAATCTAACAACCCCATGGGTTTTGGAAAAAATAATCTCCAAGCATGCTAAACATTGGAAAAAATGGTCCATTTCTATCAATTCCATTGGTCCTTTCAAATTCACAAACCTACCAAACCCTATTACATTCAAGATAACTATCCAAGCGATCATTGGTCACTAGATCTATCTTGCACATTTGCATTTGAAGGAATTCAAAAAGGCAGTTAAGATCAATGTGTAGCCAAGTGGCAATTAAATTCTCATAAAAATTTACTAATTTTTGGGGAAAAAATGATAAATTTACATATCACCAAATTTACAAAACAAGCTTGAGAAACACTTGGGCATTGTCATTGCCTACTACAAAAGAATAACCATGTGGCAAACTATCCATAGTTCCTTTCTTGCTTGGGCATTCATCAAGTGTAGCAACAATATGCTCACACTTGAGTTGAAGCTCAAGTTGATTTTTTTTGGTGTAGAAGTTGTCGCATCACTAGGAAGTAGGCCTTTATTTTTTTTTTGTAGGTCCACTTGCCCAAAAGATTCCTAATGAAAGACATCACATGAAGATTGGCACTGAATGGATGGAGAGAGTTAAGCCACTTTAAATGGTCTGAAATTAATGGAACATGTTGTGTTCACTTTTATTATACCTTCTACATTCGAAGTTGAAATAATTGACAATGTAAACACTATCGTCAAGTTTTATAGGATGGTCCTAATCATGTTTTTCTTTCAAGAATTCCATGCCTTGGAACTATCCATACATCAAGAAAAAAAAACCTTGCATCCATGATAGACAATTCTTTTACACAATTGGATTTGTTTTTAGCTCATTGACAAGTTTCATTAACACTACTAAACTCCACATCACAAACTTCCCTAGCCAAAATTTCAATACAATTTTAATGAACCATTAAATTGATGTTATTTATCAAGTGTTTTTCACATCATTATTGTGTATTTTTCATCCTTATTATTCCTCCATTGAAAACTGCTTGTTGAAAATATATGAATATGATGAATAATGGTTTTTACTTATCAATTTCCCAATTATGATGACTAAAAGAACAATGGTTTGTAATTTTATCATAATTTTCATTAATCCATTGCATCTTGACATATCGATTGCCAAAAGTTTCATGTGATTCCAAGTTTTTATAGTTATTCCATAATCAAAATATTTGATATTAACATGTTATCCAATTTGCAAAATTTATGATACAATTATGCCATTATTTTAATGTTTTAACAATAATAGTTTGTAATTTTAATATCATAGTTTTTATTATTCAAGTGCATATTAACATACTTATTGCCAAAAGTTTCATGTGGTTCCAACTCTTAAATGTATTTTTCTCATAATGTTAACATTATTTGATAAAATTTTGAAAGAGATGATTACACATAACAAGGCCTTTCAACTACTTCATTGAATGATGACATTTTTCTATTGAAAAAAACTCAATTCAATTTCTCCTTGTTTCTTCCATTTTTTGAAGATACCCATTTGAAGATATGAAATAAAATTTGGATAAATTTTGACATCCATACCCATCTTGTTGATCATCTTTTGTTTTATCATCAGCAAAATGTTATGGAAGAATACAAACCTAGTAGAATTCACTTTGTAATGGTCCCATTCACATAAAAAATAACAATGTGTGTGTTCCATTTCCACAAGTACACCACGACAACCACAAGTGGTAGTTATTACAAACATCCTTAACATCATCACTTTTGAAAAACCACAACTTTACAATCTAGAACAAAATTAAAACCTTGACATAATCTCTCTTGCAACTATAAGTTTTACCATTATTTCTAATCGGTAGTCATCTTTTTCATATGCACTTCTTTAATGAATACAAACAATGAAGATATGATGTAGTTCCACATGTTGAAAACAACTTATTGATTGCCAAGCATGGGGGTGAAGAATGTATATGATCCTATTATTGCCTTCCTTGATATTCATTTGCATTAACATTTGTAAAATGGGAATGAAAATCCACACTTTGTTTATGAAGGGACATTTGTAATAAGCATTTTGTAACAATAAGTCATTCACAAAGAGACTTTCCATCGTTATCCATGATAGTACCAATAATTTATCTTTTGAAACCAAAGCATTGGTCGGAACAATGTTTTATTTGGGATTTGGGTTTTTCATGATGGGAAAGGCGAAAGATGTTAGCCACTTTTAACTATATGTACCAATGTGTTCATCATAACTGGAATTTTGGGCACCAATTCAAGGTGTGCCATTGGAATTGCACCCCCAAGACTTCCATGTTAATGTCTCTCCTTGCTTTGCATTTTAATTCTTGTGGGCACATGGTTTTGTTAAGGAATTCCAAACTAATTAAATTAATGATGAACTATTAATTCTTGACATAAATAAATCTAAGAGTTTTAGAATGTATAGGGTGAATCATATTTTTGGCCACCAACTCTTTTGTGACATGGATTTAAATAATTCTAATGAAATCTGGAAGATTCACAAGTTTGATTTCCCCATTGAATGATTTAATTATATAGATTGGAATTCATATTGCATTACATATTTGTTGTTTTGTATTATCTTACATTAATTTGTATCCCATTATTTTTTACATTGTAATTATTACATAGGAATATAAAGGATCATAATTGTATTATACCAATTATATTTGGGTATTAACAGTTGAAATTGTATAAATTTTATAGCATCAATCATTCACATGTGTATCATATCATGAAAAAATGACATATTTTAAAGGTGAAAAACTATTACAAAATAATTTTAAACATTGAAATCACAAAATTGAATGTTTTGAAATTGTTGTACCATTCAAATAGACCTAGAAATTATATGATTTGGAAGAATATTAATCATGTTTATGTAGATATGATGTTTGATAATAAAATGTAATTCTTTCATTTGTTAAAATGATTAGAAATAAACATTATAATTACATTTATAATAGTAGCTCACATTATTTTAATGTTATTTTAATGTAATGTTTTTACTTTAGGAAGTTTGCTATGCACATTGAGTCCCAAAATGATATAACTCCCATGAAATGATTTTCAAAAAAGTCCACTTGGCAACAACCTCCACTAGAACATCATGAAAAATGGGATGTAGATTCATAAAAACAATAATATTGAAAATTTGCTCATCATTTTGACCTCAAACCCTAGTATAAAAAATTTGACAAATTATTGCCAAAAAAACGTTTAAGTTTCAATCAAGGTGGAATCTAACGTGATTTATTAGATTTATTTATTATTTTTCATAAATAAATAATGTTTAAGGTTGACATAAATAAGGAATTTTAAGGATGTCATCCAAAAAAAACTATCCAAATTTTTTTAAATGTTTAAGGTTAATGTTTAGGGTACTTTAAGGTTTTATAGGCTTTAAACCTAAGCTCGTTAGGTTTTAGTTTTAAGGTTTAAAATTTAGAGTTTGAGATGTGTAGCAATTTTAAGGTTTACGATTTTAGAGGTTTAAGATTATTAATGGGTTTTTAAAAAAGGTTTTAAAAGTTTAAAGGTTTAGGGGTGAGGCATTTACAATTTTAAAGAATTTTGAAAGGCTTAGGGTTTAAGGTTTTAGGGTTTTAGGTTTGAGATGTTTAAGGTCTAAATGTTTAAGGCATAACATTGAAGATTTTGGGTTTAGATATTTAGAGTATAACATTGAAGGTTTTGAGTTTTGAGTTTTAACTTTGTACCTTTTTCATTGGACCTACATCATTGAGATGTATTTTATTTTGAATATAAAAATATTTATTAAGACTTAGTCTTTGGAAAATTAAATCAAAACAGTGAAATGTTTTCATAAAATATTCTTGAAAACTAATAGTTGTGATTGAAACTAGTATTAGGGGACAATTTAATATAACATAGACTAGTTGTTAAAGGCAAGTTTAATCAACATTTTTGAATTGGATAATGGTGACACTTGTCCACTAATTGTGAAAATCAATTGATAAATATTACACAACAAAGCTATAATAATTGCACAATGTAATTATATACCTTAAACACCATATCATAAACCCTACACATTTAACCCTAAAACTTAAACCTTATACCAACATGTATTAGACCCTAAGCAGTAAACTTTAAACTAAGTTAGTCTATTACTATATTTAGATATAATAGACTTCCAATTTTTTAGTAGTCTATTAAATTCATGATTATCATTAAATGTGTTAGTGTTCATAGAAGGAAGAAAGTTGGCTTGTGTTCACAAAAATAGTTATTGTATCATGATGGTGTTGGTCGCATATAGGCAAAAGTTATTTTGACACAACTTTGAGTGTGTTTGGAAGCACAAAAATTCCACAAGATTTTCACATACATATAATGCCACTTACACCTATATTTGTAACAATTATAGCTAAACATTGTGGTTCGAAAGCATCAACATTTCACAAAATTATCATATAGAGCCACATTTTTATTACATATATTTAGTAATTTTATAAAACCTTTTGCAAGTAAATGCATGTAACATGTGAAAGCTAGTATGCGGAATAAAAAACCAAACTAGTTGGTTGATCTTATAATATAATATGATGTTTTCATCTTTTATACAAGTATAAAAAATGAATAGGTTTGTGCACTGTACAAGTTGATTTTTTTTTCATTCAATTTTATAGCTTGCAAATGCCATGATGTGCCTTAAATCATTTTTCATTTGTTGCAATAGTTGTTTAAGAGATTCTTAATGTAACACAATGACAAGATTAACATGGAAGTGACAATGTGAGGAGGATTAAAATAATTTAAACACATGAAAGTGTGTTGATAAGGGCAAGAAGATTAGTTCAACCAAAATAAGCATTGAAAATTGATGGAAAGTTTGTTCAAAATAGCTTTAAATGAACTTAAACTAGGGGAACATGTTGTGTTCACTCTCATTACTTTTTTTACATTCAAAGTTCAAGTAGTTGACAACCTAAAAAATTGCAAAATATCTAGTAAGCAAAAAGCTTTATGGGATGGTTTAATCATGTTTTTCCCTCAAAAATTCCATGAACCTGCCAACTCGAAAAATGTAGGAATCCAAGTCCAAAACATAGAAACACTAACATAAACACCATATACCATAGAAAGTTGCATAAACAAAAAAAAACCTTTAGAGCATAAACACATTATGCATCAATGTTTTGGGATTTCAAATCACCAAATAAGGATTTGAGATCACAAAACTTGGGTTGTTATATTCAATCCATAAATTTGTTCACATTGGAATTGGTTCACAACTAAAATACACATTAAATTAGATTAATAACGTAATTAATGTCACAAATGACATCGTTGGCATCATTATCAACATCATATCCTTAGTTCATTCTTAGTTAACTATGAGTTCATTTTTAGTTCACTCTTAATTGTACTTAGTTTACTTTCAATCTAGTCATGGGTCACACAAGTAGACATGGGCCACACATGGGGACAAAGTTTCCATGGAGGTTTCCTTGAATTAAATCCCCAAGGGATATAAATAGAGGCAAGACCTTTAATTTGTTTTAATATGTTTAACATTAATTTTTGGTACATTTTCTTATCACAACCTTGTTCTTATTTTTCTTGTTTTGTGATTTAAATTTGGAACTAGGCTTGCTTTTGTTCTCGTCTTGGTTTAGGAAATCCTTTAGACTTGATTGTTTTTGTGCCCATTACAATTAAACTATATTAAACATAATTAATTTAGACTTAATTTTTGTAGGTAATCATAACCACATAACAACTTCCACTAACACATGTCAAAGTATTTTGATTAATCACTAAATCTAATTTGTGGGATTTGAAGATTTTCTAGCCATTGACCTAGTTTCATGAACTAGTTTTGTGTACAATTACAATGTAAATGATTAATGTAATTTAGTAGTATTAACAAAAATATGTTCAAAGGATAATTTAAGTTTTCTTTACAAAAAAATTCAATTTTGAACCACATACCATAGTGTGCATGAAAGTGATTGATGCATACTAATTTTAATTGGGTGGCAACAATGATTCGCCCATGTGGTGCCACTCAAATTGTTTTCATTTTGTAATGTCAGGTTTTAAAAAAAACAATTTAAATTATGGGGAATAAGCAAAGAATTAACACTTTTTGTGAGATAAAAGAAATGATTGCATTTGAATGTTCAATCATTTAAATGATTCACCCCATTGTGGTGGCGATGAAAAAAAGAAGAAATTAAGTTCCATTTAAATGCAAATATTGTCAAAATTGTGGCATAATTACATGTAATTTCAATTGATGTTAATCAAAATTTAACTAAGTCTAATTTAATAATTTGAAATTTTGTATTTAAAATCCAAAACTAAATTGAATTCAAATCAATTGAAATTGGAGTTGAAGTCCAATTTGATGAAGTTCAATTCAAATTTAATTAAAATATTTAATTGATGAGAAATGGGCTGTAAATTGATGCAAGAAATATTGAAAATCTATTCATCATTTTGACCTTAAACTTTAAAGTTTAAACCTCCACTTGAAATGTTATATCGTAGTCCCTAAACTATGAACCCTAAATGCTATAACATAGATTTTATGCCATATAACCTAAACCTTGAAAGCATGTGAGTTTGCATTTTCTCTTCGATAAAGTGAAGGCCATTTGACATTCATTTGAAGAAAAAGAAATTGGGGAGAGCAACAATCTAGAGTTTTGGAGCAAATTAAAAGGATGACAATTGAGTCTAAAAAACATGATTTAACTATTGTTCATGAAGGTTTTCATTCTAAGTGTCTTAAGGTTTCGGGAAAAGGATCATGGAGAATGATGATTTGAAGCTTTGGAACAAATCAAGAGGAGGACAATTGAGTTTAAATAACACAATGCAATTGTTGTTCATGAGGATTTTCATTTTAAATGTCTTAAGGTTTTGGGGGGAAAATCGTAGAGAGTGATAATCTAGAGATTTGGAGTAGATCAAGAGGAGGACAATAGATAAAGAGTAGCAGACATGTTGTGAAAATGGGGCATGAGGGTCATAAGCCAAACAAAGGTGTTCACCCCATTCCCATTTAATAAATGTCCAAATTAGAACATGATTAGATTGTTAGACAAAACTTAGGAATTTCAAGTGAAAGAAATCTTAAACAATCATGGAAGTTTATGGTGGGTCAAGTCCCACCAATTGCAATAGGAATTTAGTAAAAGTCAATCTATGAGTCAAATTGTGGGCTTGAAAAGACTAACCTAGGCATGGTTTGGCCATGTGAACATAGTTTATGAACATGATTTGGAATTATGGGCCCAAGGGGGCACTAAGGTGGGTCCAAATACAATAAGTGGTATGAAAGCAAGCCTTTGAGAGGCATAAGCACACTAAGCTCCCCAAAAATTATTGTCAGAAATATAACTTCATTTCTATATTTAGTTTTTTTTTGTAATGTATCAAGATCACATATTGGATTATTTTTCCTTGTTTTAAGTATATTTGATGAACTTTTAGATTCAATTATACATAACTTGAAGAACTTGAACATATAGAATATATATGTGATGAAATAATACCTATCACAAAGTATGAAAAAAATTACAAACTAAGGTTGTGGGTGGAATTTTTTGTTGATTTGTTTTGTGGTTAATGACATTGATATACATGAATTAAACATATGATCATTTAAGATTTTAGAGTTTTTGGTTGAATATCCATTGAAAAATGTGTTTTTTAACACTTGTATAACAATACATGCATAATAATGTCTTTTTTTTAGGAGAAAACCATTACAATATGAAAAAAGAGATTTTACAAGTGGGCATTGCATTGTTTTTATTATTTTCTTTTATTTGATAATGTTTCATGAACCATAAACATGAGTCTCTAATGCTATTGAAAAAACATAAGTTATATATTTGATATACATTGGTTTTATCCAATCTTCTTCATCTAATTGTTGGTTGAAAGTTAACTTTGACTTAAAATGAAATTTCAATTTCAAAATGTTGTTAGGCAAATTTAAAAGTTTTTTACTTGTGTGTATGATAGCCAAATGATGTCATCAAGGTTTGAACTTATTTTGTACCATGATACTTGTTACTATGCATCACTTTTTTTTGGTGAAAAGTGGCTCACTTTTAATATGTTTTCACCTTGAGGATTTAGGATGGTGGGTGCAGGAAAAGTAGGTGAAGAGATTAATTTGGGTGTGGTTTGGTCATGTGCAGGTAGATTAGGAGTGTGACTTGGAGTTGCGGCCACCAAAGGAATGTGAATAAGGTACATCCAACATGGGAGGGAAGTTATGTGGACATATAAGTTTTAAATCACTCCCATTCTTAAAGAATAGGTGTAAAGACCCTTCTCCTCCTACACCTTGTGATCTAGGCATGTTAAGAATCATGAGAATGTTCACATTGTGTTTTATGGTGGTTAGAGCCCATGGATGGGGGACACATTCCCAAATGCAAGTTTAAAATAAATTAAAGTGTTGCTTCATCTTAATCTTTTATTTTGAAAACGCCCCCAATCCTAGGGCTTTACCTTACATGTTCATGTGTTCTTTTGACTTCTTGTTTTCTCCCTCCTTCTTGGTTTCATATTATTGTGATCCCCTTCTTTCTAGGCTTGTTGTTATCATATTCCCCACCCCCAATACAAGTCTTCTCCCTTTAATTATAATAATTCCCAAAAGAAAAGTAACTTGTCACCACTTATTGTGTGCTCTATGTTTGTTTTGATACCATGTGACACAAAAAAGGACTCCACCAAATGAGTCGGAATGAAGTTCCAAGAGACTTACAACTAAACATCCATATATGCATGTTATATAGATTGTTATATGGATGTAAACATATAACATAGCGAAAAGGTTCATTCCATGTATGTTGATTTAACTAACCACTTGCAATTAGTTGTCAATTGTAACTATTTGGATTTTAGTTGCAAATGTCACTCATAAATTCATGTTTTTCTATTAACTTGCATGTTGTGTATTATTATAAACTTTTAAAAAAACTCACCATTAGCAAATTGCAACAACCACATAAACTTTGGGTCTTGAACAACAAAATCAGGACAAGCACAATTTACACATTGGTTTGTGTATGTATGAATGCCAAGAAAACCTTTTTGTAATCCTAAAACCTAAACAAATAATGAGAAGCATCACAAAACATTTAAGACTTGGATCTTGCAGCTATCAATTGACAAATGTGACGGTGAAATACAAAATTTGAAGCATACAACAAAAAGATGATAAAACACACTTGTGTTCCCATGAGACATCGTGTCAAATTTTTATCATACACATGTCGTTTGCTAATCTTTAACAATGTTCGATAGGTATTACAAGATGTGTCAAATATCACCTAGGTATTATACTAAAAACACATAAGGATGTATCAAATTTAATGATAAATTGGTTGATATATAGATGTTGATTTTTTTTGGTGTGAGAACTAACCATTGAAAACTAAATTCAGCCCATGCTCATTCAAAATGGTGAAACTTGGGTGGGGTAAAAGGATTTTACTTAAGTTAGGTTTTGGTTGAAAGCACATTGGGGGGGGGGGAACTTGGGTCGTTTCATGACATGTGTGTAAAGTATACACCTACAAAATGTGTTACATTTAGTTTTGGGTTTCACTTTTAGTGTTCAAGCTTGATATTTCAATTTTCACAAAGTTAATGTTATTTAATATTATTTTAATTGTTTTTAAAGATTAAATTCAAATACCAATAAATATATTTATGGTATATGCAATATAATAGAGCATATATATATTTTTGGACTACATTGGTTTTGGGTTTGAATTAATCAATAAAAAATGTTTGAAATGAAAATTTTAAAAATGACCCATTTCACATATCTTGTCATCTTCCATTTTAAAATGATTATTTGTCAAAATATTCATTTATCACATATTTATGAAAATCATTTTTAAAAACATCAATTTGAGAAATAATAATTATTAAAATTTTCACATGGTTCACAAACTTATTCCAATCATATGAAATTACACTGTTTAGTACATATTACAAATTTCATAAAGACTAAAAATCATTTCAATCTTTTCTTGAATATACTTGAATTTTTAAATACATTGCGATGTATATTCTTTTGACACAAATATATTTTAACATCACCTCATTTGAAATTTAAAAAATGTAATTTATTTGGCATTTGATTTTTTTATGATTTTGACCTACCGTAAAAGGCATGTGAGGCGAGAATTGAACATAAGGTCAATTTAAATAAAGCCATCACCCAAGGGCTTTACATGACATAAAAAATGATGGAAAAATCAGAGCGAGACTTTAATTTTCTTTCTAAATCCCAAGTTGTAAAATCAAAACATTCGTTCACATGATAGAGGAAATATTACATGTTACAATGCACCCTCCACTTATGACCATAGTGAACTAGCACCTACACGGTTACCTTCACCCTCTTATGTGAAGCCTCTTAGGGGCCATATTAACTTTTAAACATCAGAGATTTTGAAATCCCAAAAGAAAGTGGACCAAAATGACTTGCCCTGATGTTTAGGGGGGAAACCCAATAAT
>Ga0116228_10003374_pt1 | contig 14010 bp, 10 predicted proteins | sample S1TSphfallax_2_FD_89694 | JGI IMG/M metagenome (GOLD analysis project Ga0116228, IMG submission 89694) | Host-associated microbial communities from peat moss isolated from Minnesota, USA - S1T2_Fc - Sphagnum fallax MG | ecosystem: Host-associated > Plants > Peat moss > Unclassified | place... | reverse complement strand
TATCAATAAAAATGAAAATTCACATGTGAACAATGTACATGTGCACAAAGCATGTACCTCCACTTGGTCGATAGCATTGGTCCTAGTTCACTAATCATTCACTTGTTCACATTTTCTATTACAAATTCACTATTAAAAAAATGAGTGATTGTTTAATAAATTGTGTTCATATCTCCTTGTAGTGTTTGGCTTCATGTCGTGCTAGTTTCTTGGGCCTCCTTTGAAACTAGAATGGCACGACCCTAGTTACATTTGGGAGGGATGGCTAATTCATGTGCACGACAATGACAAAATATGTTGGCCACGAAAATAGTTTTGTCCACATAAAGGGCTGAAAGTGGGGCTAACGGATGGTGGGTGCCATCGTAAGTAAGCAAATTTGCCAACATTGATGATTTAGAAGCATGGAACTTGTTGCATTGTGTGGTCGGGGACAACATCAATGGCAAAAAAAATTTGTTGGTGAAACGTAGTAAGGATTATTGTGTTTGTTGGACTAGAAAAACCTTTGAACTAATCATATGAGCGGGAAGAAAGTTTTTTATGGGTCTTGCCTACCAAGGCAAGGACATTGTGTTCAGATTCATTATAGAGTATAGTAGCTTAAGGGATTTGTATAGGCCCCTAGGTAATAATAATAATAATAGGTCTATTTTTATATGAGGATTTTTTGAAAGACGATATTTTGGCTTGTGTTGAAACTTGAGATTAATTATAATAGAGTTATAATATATCTTGAAGGATTTTGGTTTCGTTTAGAGGATTTCTTGAAGATTATATTTTTGCTATGGTGAAATATATTTGAGTTTCCATAATTCTTCTTTTGCCTTAAGATACTTACTTTTTAATGTAAATTGCAAGGCCATAGTGTGACACACCCATTGTTTTATTTTGGGTGGGGATGATTGGGGGGATACGATGCAAAAGATTCATTCATTCATTCATTCATACAATCATTCATTCATAAACAACAAGAAGGTAAGTAAGTAAGTGGGTCAGTTGGTTCGATTGGATGACTTTGCAGTGCTCCGAAGCAGAGCATGACACATTTTGTTACAATTATGAGTGAGATCGTGCTTGTGATGCCTTCCACAAAGCCACAGACTTTGTCCACAGGCCCACCCCCACTGCACTACTACTTTTTAGTAAAGAGTGTGTTGTGAGCAAGTGGCTATAAATCATAACTCAACAAGCAAAATTGCAGCTCTTACATCAAGATCCTGGAGAAGAAGATCAAGTTTTTTTTGCATAAAACACTAAAATAAAGACATTATAAGCTACTTTAGACCCAATCATGAAAGCTAACATCACTCACAAACCCGCATCACATTAATGGTAGCCAGCCCCTTGCTCTACATACTAGACTCTAGTAGCATTCTCAATTGATCCATATATATATACATATGTATAACCGAGTGTCATATTGTCTGATTTCTTTTCTTTTGTTTGTTTGTTTGTTGGCCTTGCATACCAAGGCAAGGATATTGTGTTTAGATTCATTATGGAGTATAGAAGCTTAAGGGATTTTGACCCCTAGGTAATAATAATAATAGGTGTATTTTTTATATGAGGATTTTTGAATGATGATATTTTGGCTTGTGTTTTGAAACTTGAGATTAGTAATAGAGTTATAATATATCTTGAAGGATTTTGGTTTCTTCTAGAGGATTTGTTATTGGAAGATTAGGTATATTTTTGCTATGGTGAGATATTTGAGTTTTCATAATTCTTCGTCTTTTGCCTTAAGATACTTTTTCATGTAAATTGCAAGGCCTCAGTGTGACCAACTGGCCATTGTTGAAGAGGTGAGAAGCAGAAATCTCCACCCACATAAAGAACCGTGGGCCATTTGAGACACACCCCTTCTTGTGGGTTCTTTACAACCCACATAAGAGATCATCATCGATGCTCATGGGATCTTACAACCCACATAAGACCTTCGTCAATCGTGGACAGGATCTTACACAAATTTGGTAAGTGTTAGACATTTCGTCCTGTAGCTGAAGGGTCTGCATTTAAACCCTTGGGAGAATTTCAGCCTCTCCTCCCCTTGGCCTATCGATCTCAGGACAGGAGCCTCAACTCTTGAAGGGGTCTAAAAATGCAGACCCTTCTCCGCTATAAAAACGCACATGAGTTTTGAATTGCAAGCCTAAGTAGACACACCACCATAAACCAAGTTCCAAGGGCCAAAAACTAAGTCATAGAGTCAATCACTTTTGACTTAACGTCTTTTGAAGAATTTTATCTTCATGGCAATGGATAGTAACATGGTCACGCCACAAGCTTAATTGGTGCCCACAAACTTATCAGTGGATCTCAAGCCACCAGATCTTGTAGGTGTGCAAGACAACATTAGGCTTTCAAAGAGAGAGTAGAGCCAAAGAAGTACACTAACAAGGACATTCTAGTTCACTATTGTTTTCAGTTTGTAAATCACTTCAAAATTCCCAAATCACTTTGGGATATGGATGACAAGTTTGGTTCCCTATAGTCTTTGCAGGAAAGGTAGTTGTTTTGTTTTGTCATGTTGAGGCCTCCCAACCTCTCACCCTTCTCCCCGTCCCCCACCTCTGGTGGGTGTTCTTGCTTCAACTGGAAAACCCTTAATGAGTAAGGGGTGCATGGAAGTGATTTTGTAATGTTTGGACCCAGCCTTTTTTTCACTGACAATATAGAAAGAGAAATATTTTTGAAAACTTGAAAAAAGTGATGTTGGAGGTTTTTCAGTTGCCAGAAGTGAGGAAAAATAAACTTAAATTTTTTTTTCATATTCATATATGTGATTTTCATTGTGCAAAAGAATGATTAGAGATTTGTACTTTGTTTCTGATTTATAGCCAGATTTGGCTAAATCTTCGTAGAGATGATGGGCACTTTAACTACAAACAGAAATCTGTAAAAGAAACAATAGTTTTGGACCTGCAATGCATGAGTTTTTGAGTTTTTCCATAACTGGGGTGTGGTCTTGGTACTACTGTTTGAAAGCCCTAGACAACTACCAACAGGTAGGAGGGAAAAAATCACTTTGCAGGACAAAAAGGGTTTGTTGTATAAGTCTAGCAAATAGTTCACAAGGGCGTACAACAACAACAACGGATGGCAAGCAAAAGAAAACGTCTCTCTCGAATATTATTTCAGCACTCCAATCTATTGATGAAGATTTCAATTGTAGGACCAGACCCGAGGGTTCTATAAAAAAAAAATCTGGAAACAAAAGGAAGAAGAGGTTGGGCTTCAAAAAACAAATTATTAGCAGCTAGCCTAGCAAGCGAGGACTGTAACACCAAAGGTTGTCTTCAAAAGCATGAACCAGCAGCCAGGCCAAAGCACTGATTGATCTGTAAATGCTGAACACTCGAGGATTCAATTGTTGTGGGTGGGCACTGGGCGTATATAAATTTATGAACTGCAAGTGAAAAAAGAGGTCAGGTGATTACAAAACCCCACACAGTACAAGTACCCAATAAGTAAATAGCTAATGCTGCTAGAATGATGCATCATCAAGTGTTGGGTGTTTCCTCAAATCTACCGAATAGGTAAGGTATGCTCCTCAGCCATTAAAAAAAAAAGGGCCAGTGTCATTCTGTTTTTATCACCCATTACAAGTTTAAGTACATCCCCAGTGAGGAACAGCATTGGTTAGTGTGCATCCGACATAAACTTCAACCGAGGAAAGCAAAGGAAAAGAAAAGAAAAGAAAAAACAACAACAACAACAGTAGCCAAGAGAGTAGTCCGTGGCCAGGCACTTGACCTTGTCCAGGAACAGAGTTTTATTACTGGAGCAAGAGACAGAGTTGTTGTACTAGTGACTTCTGGCTTCTGGGCCCCCAGTCCCTTGTGCTCAGCTAATGCACATGCTACTGAAGGCGGCAGTGCCACCAGCAGCAGCAGCAGCAGCTGCTATGGATTTACACCCCCATGTTGTATTAGCTCCTCCAGTGGGCCCTGTTTAATGTGCTGCTTCTCTTGAGGTGATGAAGTGAGTGTGTACTATGAACCCTTGTGAACTTTCAGACCTGTTCATAATTTAGCACCCATTCTTTCCTCAGATTTGCACCACACTTCCCGCACGTAATAACCAACTCAAAACAATCCCACCATTTCCACCAGATAACCAAGTGCACCGAAGGTGGGTTGTGAATATACTACCCTTAGACCCTTGCTAATAACTGGCCATTTACTCAAATGACCAGCAAACAGGGTCTGAACAGCTGATAACCGGCCATTTTTCCTCAATAACCGGCTGGCACAGATCTGGACAATGCATTACTGGCCTAGGTCACACCCTCACTGCAAATGGATCACACATTCACACCTGTGAATGTGACTGGGTTTTAGTTTCAATGGCCAATAGTTGTACAAATATGCCTACTGGTAGTACTCATGTTTGCCACGGAGTAATGAGCACCCCAGTGCTGTTGTTGCACTTTGGTGTCAGATGTCACACACCTCCCTGCCTGCACCTACCTGCCTGCTGGTGTTACAGAATTGTACCCATGTCTGGTGGGGGGAACAACAGAAGTACACATGCAGCAGTGTATGTTTGTCTAATGTCATATTGTGCAGCAGCTCCTATTTGTACATATGTCTACATGTGTTCCCAGAAGTGGTCTTAAGATAAAAACAAACACTCCCTTCTTCTCCTTGTGATTAGAGAATGCTAAGCTCCCACCACATTTTTGAGTCCACTTCTTCCAAGATGGAATTTTCACAAATTGAGAGCCTTCATGATTGAATAAGAAAAGTTGCCAAAATGGTTCAAACCCAGATCCAAACACCGAGAAACTTGGAAGAATTCAAAACCAGATTGACCACTGTAGTAGTAAAGAGGAGCAGTGCAACAAACACCCTGCACGCAATAATAATGATTCATGCCAATTCTCTTCATAAAAGTTCATGGTAGTGGGAATCTGAAAGAACCCAAAATACATCTCTGTCACTGTTGACAGTCTGAACCAAACCACGCAGGATGGACTGCATTGAGATCTCAATCGTCCAGACTAAATACAGCTCCCCAATAAAGGAAGTCATGAAATGCAGAGAATATATAGGAAAGGATGCAATTGGGATGAAGTAGCACACATAGTCTTAGAAGCGCCTTTGGTTGATAGACACAGGCTACCTTGTTAAAATGATACACGGAAGAGCTCTCCACAGTATATTATTTAATACTAACCTCAGGGTTAATTTTAAGGCGGGCACAGAAGGGTGCTGGGGTCCTGGGAGGGGGTACAAAACCCAACACAAAAAGGGCACATATAGCCTTCCCAAATTAAATATTTCGGTAGTAACTTGTCTTGCCTGCTTCCCTTTTTCTACAACTGGTGGAATCTCTAGGAGGACAAAAAAAAATTGATGGCAAACACACACTTCCAAATGACTTCTTCTTCCCTCTCTCTTTCTCATGTTCTTCTCCCTTTCAAGCCAGGGTGGGTGGTTGGGTCTTCCCATTCTCTGACCGAGAAGAAGTTGAGCAGATGTTGATCAGCCTAGAGATTTTTCCCATCCATCAAATTCTCGTCTTTTATATTGGCAACTTTCTCAGACTGCCTCTACCTGTGAATTTGTTGGATTGTCTCCACCACCTCTTCGAGCTGTGGAGAAGAACCCAGCAAAAGAAAAATTAGTGAATGGGTGAGTGGGAGTTAACAATTATTCCTCTTTCAGAAAACCACTCTGCAGAAGCCATGATCTCAACTGACCAACAAACCATAGAATGAAAGGGTCACAGGAATTCCAAGAAAATTCACAGGAGATCAAATGAGCTCTTGTTTCTCTACTAGAACACCAAGATTGTAGCTTAAATGCAACCAGGCCAATCTTATTGTTTTATTACACTAAGTAACCTACCACTGGTCAGGGCTATGTACTGAAGGCAGAAGATGATACAGATGATGCTCACCTATATCAACACCCTTCATGATCCTCAGCCTTCGGACAATAGTTGTAAACATCCTGCAGTGAAGACCAGGAGCTTTCCTTAGTACTCTAAGCAAAGACTCCTAGCTTCAATCTGAGACTGGAACCGCCACTACATGTATCATGCAGAAACAATCCATAGAAGCAAAAATTTGGAGCAGTGACTTACTCCCAGGGAACATCACCAACAAGCATGAGATCACTTTCACGGTCCTCATATGTGAGCACATATTCAGAGCTGTGCAAGAAGTTGAGCTTCTGGCTACAGGATGAAAACATCCCAGTCTCGCCTGCAGTGGAGCTTTGTGGATCATCAGGTTGCCCTGTTGTGCCATTCACCAGTTTTAATTGGATTAGAGAACAGTGATCTGAAAGAACATAAGCCAACAATCCACACAAACTCCAATTTTTTTACTCAAGGAAATTTCATTCCAAAGGGTTGATGACACTTGTATGACTACTCCACAGTAAAGACCCAATACTGTTGTAGGATACAAGCAGATCTAAATCATCCTGAGCAGTTTGCTTCTCGTAAAAGACAAGGAGGTGGCAAAGGACATACTGATGAATTGTTGGAACATGTCCTGGAACATATCCTCAAGAGCAGATTTCAATCTTTCATAGCTGTTGTTGGCAGTAAGATCTACTTTCCGCCCAATTGAGAGCCCATCCATGTAAACCTTCACAAGGAAGGAAGTTTGTGTCACTTGAGTCCCGTTACTTGCTGGAGCTGCTGCTGCTGCTGCTGTCAGTGGAACTACAGTAGTGGTGACCTGAGGAGTTGTTGTTGTTGTTGGCCTGGGCTGTCTTTCCTGGGGAGGAGCAGGCCGAGGAGGCTGCTGCTGTACTAGGGTCTTCCGGAAGTTCCTCACAGGTGGCCATCCCACCATCTGTGATTGCCTGGAAGGGTGAAGAAGACAATGAAAGTCTTAGCTCAAGTCAAAATCCAGGTAGAAACAAACAAACAGATCAAGAGGGAGGGAGGGAGGAAGGAGGAGCTAACCTAAACCTTCCTCTGCATTACTCACATAAGCAGATAATCCGACAAGAAGAACAACAACAACAGCATGATGGAAGAGCAAGCAAGACCTTACCTGGGAGGAGGAGCAGTAGTGGGAGCAGCATCTTCCAGGGACACAGGCCGTGTGTCAGAAGATGGATGCTTGGAAATCTCAGAAGAAGCCACAGTTGTTGTCTCCTGAACATTCTTGGAGCGTGAAGAATCCCATGCCTTTGGATTTGATTCCATGTTACCAGCACTCACCTCAGCCCTGTTGCTCATCTGCGGTGGTGGTGGTGGTGGTGGCGGCGGCGGTGGTAGTGGCTGCCCTCCCCCTTGTGTAGCAGGCCATTGAGAACGGAAAGGACCAAATAGCCCACCAGATGGCTCCAGACTCTGCTGCCAGGAGGGAGGTGAAGGCCTTGAGTTGTTGTTGCAAGGGTACATGGTGGTAGTGGCTGCAGCAGCAGGAAGTGCAGGTGCTCCAAGATGATGCTTGGATTGCTGAGGAGACATCTCATTATTACTTCTTCCCTTATTATTTCCAACCGAAGAACCCTCCCGCAAAGCTCCTCCTCCACCTTCCACAAACCCATTATTCCTGCTGCCATCAGACCCATATAAGGGACCGCCACCATTCCTGGACTCCATGGGAGGAGGAGGTACAGTATTTCCAAGAGCTTCAGAGAAACCACGCTTGGCTCCACCCACTCCATTCTTTGAAAGAGGGAACATGTTCCGAGGAGGTCCATTTGAAGCAGGCCTGCAGCTGATCTCAGGAACTTGTGGAGAGGAATGTGGCATCATATGGTGCTCTGCTCCCACAGGCCAATAGTGGCTGCCATTATTAATACTATCTCCTCCTCCTCCTCCTGCCTGCCCCATCTGGACCTTGAGTTTATGAGCCATGAACTCCTGCATAATGCCAGTGCGATCTAGATTCCCCAGTATGCTCTCTTGAGGGTACCGGGAGGGTGGCTCCTGCTGCTGCTGAGGGTAGCAGCTGCTTGCTGTGTCTGGCTGCTGCTGCTGGGACACTTGAGAAGAAGAAGAAGGGTGGTGCAGCATACCAGGTAGTTGTAGTTGCTGCATGGGAGAAGGAGCATGATGATGATGCATAGAAGAAGATGCTCCAGGAGCTGAAACAGAATCAGGACCAGCAGCACCTGCTGCTGCCCCGTGCTGCTGCTGCTGCTGCTGCTGCTGCATCATCTCTGGAACCTGCTTTTCTTGCATTGACAAGAGCTCCTGCTGCTGCTTTTGCTGCTCCAGGCTACTACTACTGAGGGGCTGATGGTGACCTCCTACTGCTGCTTCTTGTGGGTGCTGCTGCGGGAGTCTATTCTCAGCTTGCTGCTGCTGCTGCTGCTGCTGATCGCGGCTTTGACGCTGATTCTTCTCCTGCTCCTCCTCCTCCATTGCTGAAGCTTGTTGGGAGTGCTGGAAGAAGTTGCTTTGACGCTGATTGTTCTCCTCCTCCTCCTCCATTGCTGAAGCTTGTTGGGAGTGCTGGAAGAACTTCTTGTCAGCAGCAGCAGGATCAGCGTTTCTGGAGTTGTTGCTTCGGTTGGGCATCAAGCCGATGCCCAGGTTCAAGCTATCGTCTACACAAGAAGAAGGCACTTCCTTCTTTTGCATCTCTGATGTCGTTGCGTGCACGAGATGGGTAGTATACGTGCTGAAACCCTTGTAGTCCGTCGCGGAAGCGGCTCGTTGTTGTTGTTGTTCAGCAGCAGCTTGCTCTGCGCTGCTTGCTGTGACAGTCGCAGTAGAGATTTCTGCTGCTGCTCCGCTGCTGCTGCTACTTTTCTTCTGCTGCTGCTGCAGCAAGGAAGTCGGACCCAGTCGAAGCTCCGTAGCACCCAGGTTCAAGTTAAACTCCTCCTCCTCTTCCCCACTTCTTCTTGCGACTTTTTTCTCGCAGTGACCCCTTGAAGCCGGCGACGAGGAGTTTTGCTGCATGCTTTGGAAAGAAGAAGAAGAAGAAGCAGACACCGAGAGACCAATGTAGTCATGCTCCTTCAGAGGAGTCCCACTATGCCCACTATTCCCTTCAACCAGGACAGGCGAGGAAGCTCCGCCGCCGTCGCCGTCGTCGGTTGCAGCAGCTCCCGGGGCCATCATCAAGACATGAGTCCTCTCCTCCTGTGCTTCATTCGGCATTCTCTACAAGCGAACCCCACCCCCACCCCCACAACTTCGCTTGCTCTCTGTCGATCTGTTGTTACTGACAAACACAACTTCTTCTTCTTCTTCTTCTTCTTCTTCTTCTTCTTCGAGACCACACCCCACTACTACACCGTCATCGCCTTCTCTACATCAACATAACCTACTTCTTTCCTCCTCGAGACGACCACCATCACCACAAGCTTTGCCGAGCTTCGTCAAATTCATCAAGACTGACTGACTGACTGACTGACGCTTGGTCTCTTCTCTTCCCACCTGAAAGCATATGCCCCAGCCTCCTCCCCTTCCCCCCAAAAAAAGAAAAAAAAGAAAACTCCTCTTCAAAAAGGTTATCCCAAAATGATCGAGAAGCTCCAAACCATGTTGTTGCGCTGATGATCTCAACCGGGCTTCTTCTTCTTCTTCTTCTTCTAATTCTTCTTCTCTTCTCTCTCTCTCTCTCTCTCTCTCTCTCTGGGAGCATGCGTGTGTGTGTGCTCTTCTGCGGAGGAGGAGCATGTGCTACTGCTGTGCGCGTGAACTGCCCGGCTGCTGCGGCTACCTATGCCTTGGCGATGAGCGTGAATGGCGAGCGACGGCGAGAGATGGCGAGCTTGTTGACTCACGCTACTGGCTATAGCGACGAGAGCCTGTTTGTTGCCTGCCTGCCTGCCTGCCTGGCTACCACCTACTACTTACTTACCTACGGATGTTACCCAGTAGGTAGTAGGTACCTATCAAGGCAGGCAGGCAGGCAGGCAGGAACTGCCGTTTGACAGCGGACCCGGCGCTTGGCAGGGCCCACCCGGTCGGGCCGGCCACACACACACACACACTTAGTGTAAGTAAGCAAGCAAGTAAAGTAGTGCGCTGGCCGTCCGTCCGGACTGCTACCAAGTGCATCCAGTTCAGTCCACTCCTCTCCTCTCTCCTCTTCTCTCCTCTCCTCTCTCCTCTCCTCTCCTCTCTCCTCTTCTCTCCCCTCCACTCCGCTCTAGTGGCTACTCCAGTTTCAGTGCAATCATTCATGAAGCCAAACAAATTTTCAGGTTGTGAATAGGTAACCAAAAACAAAACAAAAAAAAATCATTTTAAAACTAAGAATGGGAGTGTCTGTCTGTCTCTCTGTCTGTTTGTTTGATCATCATCATGTGTGGGCATGGTTTGCCAACTGAGTGAGTGAGTATGTGTGTGTGTGTGTGTCCTTTTTCCCTCTTATTTTTTAATGCTTAAATTATTGTGGCCATTTTTCAAAACATTCTTTTTCTGAAATGGTCAGCTCTTTTAATTGTTCATTGTAAATGGGTGGGGGGGGCCAAGTTCATGGGCAAAAGAAATCTTATTTAGGGTTGTCCACCATGGATGGATGGATGGATGGATGGGTGGGTGGGTGAGTTGGGTGTGTTGGTTGGATTATTTTTTTTGTTTTGTTGAGGGGGTGAGATTTCTCTTTGCTTGTCCCTTTGTGCTCATGCATCGTTGAGCTTGTGCATCTTTTAATTCTTTGATTCCTAACAACTTACACAATCTCGCAATACACAAGGTTAGTTGGGAGTCTTTTAGTTTTTTCTAAACTTGTCTCACTAACTAAATTAGACTTGGTATAATGAGGTTAGGACTTAGTCTAAATGCAATCTTCATGTAAAAACCATTCCCATGAAAAACATTAAGTTGGTTTGAAATGATTTCAAAAGACAACACAAAGTGATTTTTCAAAATGACACAAAGATGTTGTCTTCAACGACCTTCAATTGTCCCAAAGGATTTTGCAAGGCAAATTTACATTATCTTCTAAGGACCTACCTTAAGTTCCTTTCGAAACAAAACTTCAACTATCCCAAAACCACATTTTCGCAACCCCACAACCCAAACCCATAAGACAAATTGGGGAGTTGAACCCCAAGTCACCATTGCTTAGCCTCCCACATTACCATGGTGCCCCACTATGGTGGTCCCAACACGAGGCCCCCTTTGTGTGATGTGAACTTGCACAAAAGGGCATGTCAACCACCCCCACCTTATAGAAGTCAACATCCTTGTTGATATTATTGGACATGTCACCCCTTATGACATGCCCCCATTTGGCATATTACCACCATAAGCCATTTTGGGATAAGTTCCTTCTTGATTTTGGTTTAATTCATGTTGAATCACATGGGATGATCATAGGAATAATCTTAAGCATCATTTGTGCATGTTTGTGTCATCATACATGATAGTTTCTCACACATTCTAATGTCATTCCCACTTTTGGGACACCCCAACCTAGTGACATTTCTATATGAATTCATGTTTAATTATGAGCTTAATGCCTTCAAACACCATGCCAAAAGTAAGCTACTATATGTGCCAACAAATAATGTTAAACCAATTTTTTATAGTTCATACCTTATTTTTTCTTTGGTACATGGGTTGTGATTCTATGCATTAGAAACTTTGCCCCCCGAGGCTTATTGTCAATTTAGAAGCATGTCATTTAGTTTGCACACATTACTATCTCAAAGCAAAAGCCTAATTGGGCCCTTGGGAATTTTTCACTTTGAGTTCAACTCCCAAGGTCTTTTTTAATTGGTTGTTATCATTTCATTTCAAGCTTTCATTTCATTTTTGCTTGGATTAAATTTGTCACATAACTTGACTTTCTAATTTGTTTTTGAGTTTGGACTTGTATGCCCTCCCATCAAGTTCAACACTTTAGGGTTTTTCAAGCCTTCACCTTCACTTTTGAAAGTTGATGTTGCTATCAACATTTAATTGGATTTGGGTCATTCAAAAGTTTTTGTTTCTTGTGTGTTTTCTTGTGCTTCACCTCATGCCCCCTTTTTTATTCAAAATTTTCATAATTTCAAACAAAGTTTAAATGTGCATGTTTCATCTATGTTTTTCTTGAAAATCATTTTTTCCATTTGATCAAATATTACTTGCCCGAATTAAACCCTAAGCATTTAGTTTGATTTACACCCATGATGTATTCAACCTCTCATTTTAGCCAATGCCTGCAGAAATCAAAACATGGGTCATAGGTTTGTTTCCAATCTAACCTCCTTTTGTTTTTGTTGAATAACATCAACTGAAACACATGGAAGGTTAAATGTGGCACAAAAGTTGTTGGCAACAACCATGTATAAACATCAAGGTGAGGTTTATAACATACCTTGTATGTTCTAACATATTTTGGAATGAATCAATTCACTAAAGCTTTAGGCATTTAAAAAATTTCAAATGTTCAACCGCACAAGGTCACCAATCTTAAATTTAATATGCCTTTGAGTTTCCTTGCTTTGTTTTTCATAACTTGCATGTGCCTTCTCCAACCGTTTTTTGGCTTATGCATTTAATTCTTCATATTTTCTTACCATCTTTTCAACATTTTTGCCCCCTTCACAATGATTCCCTCCCATCCTTAAGATGCTGAAATCCATATGTTGTCTTGTTTCAATTCCTAAGGTCAACTCAAAGACATTCACTCTTGTGATTGAATGATTGGCAAGTTATAACAAAAAATCCACTAAAAATAAGTGATCCCCCCAATCTTTATGATCGACATTCACATAGTTTTTTAAATATCGATTTAATATCCCATTAACCCTTTTTGTTTCACCATCAATTTGCAAATGGAAAGTTATGTTAACTTCAATGTAGTTCCAATTTTCTTCACTAAAAAAATCTAAAGCTCCAATGTGAATGATCGATACTAGACCCCAAGGTATCATGCCAACGTAGTTGTATCATTGTGGCCTTTGGTTGAATTTCAAAAGACCTCAAAGACACAATGTCTGTGAAGATTTTGGTTTTTTATGAACCTAAATAATGTTGCCAAGTTTTGAAATAACTCACCATGATAAATAATTTCTTTCATGAGTTGGCCACCTTAGTTGGGCTCCCACAAGTTTCTTATTTTCAAAAGCAATGGGATGTTCATCTTGCATCCACACATCTCCAATGGAAAATTCATTTGCATTGGTGTGCATTTCAAATGACTTAAGAAAGTTGGGATATTTCAACACATGTAGTTGAAAGTTTTTCCTTTATTCTAAACACAACCTCTTGTTGTTCATGTTGCCATTCAAATGACAACTCCTTTGTAGGGAGCTCAAAAAAAGGCTTGGCCAATGCCAAAATCTTTTATAAACTTCCTATATAAGTTGGCCAACCCAAGGAAGGACCTTACACCTTTTGTAGTGCTTGAACTTTCCCATTCCTTGATGGTTTGGACTTTTTTCAGATAAAGTTTCACATTATTTTGAAACAACTCAAATGACATGACCAACAATTCGTAAGAACCATACCTAACTTTCATGGTTGGTTTTTCCGCATTCATGTCCATGACATAAATTTAGTAATTTACTTGACTTCAAGTCCATTTAGTTGAAATAACAAGCCCCATTTACATGATCAAATGAATTGTCAAATTGAAACAAGGGGTAATTGTTTTTTATGTTTAAAGAATGGTAGTCCATGCACATGCACAAAATCATCATCCTTTTTATCCATGAACAACATTGGGGCTCCATAAGGCAACTTACTTAATATAACATCTTTCCATTAAACTATTTATTTAACTTTTAAGTTCTTCAAACTATTTTTAATTAAATCTATAAAAAGTTTTAAAAGGTGGTGTTGACCTCAACACCATTTCAATTTTGTGATCAACATCACGACACTAAAACAATTTGTTGGGAATTTTTATTTATTAAAACATTTAAATATTTATTAAGTGTGTTTGAAATACAATTAGGCCATAGGTTAAACCCTTTGGATTTTGCCTTAACACTAAATTCATTTACATGCATAAAAATAAAAAATGAAATTTTGTGCAATTCTTGCAAAAAAATTAAAATGAATACCTACTACTTTTAAATTAACTTCATACTTAACTTCCAAATTAACCAACATTTTAGCTAACCTAATTATGGTTTT
>Ga0116228_10003373_pt1 | contig 14011 bp, 9 predicted proteins | sample S1TSphfallax_2_FD_89694 | JGI IMG/M metagenome (GOLD analysis project Ga0116228, IMG submission 89694) | Host-associated microbial communities from peat moss isolated from Minnesota, USA - S1T2_Fc - Sphagnum fallax MG | ecosystem: Host-associated > Plants > Peat moss > Unclassified | place: USA... | reverse complement strand
TTGGACTTGATTTTCGTGGCAGGTTGCACTGAATTATTTGATATGTAAAGGAGCCCTACCCATTGCAGGGTAAGTGTTTCTTGCTCAAGGCTGCTTTATCCTTGGTGATACTCCTCTCAACACACATGGACACTTACTTTTGTACTTATTCAAATCCATAATGTGGGCTTTACAGTGACAGATTTTTGCAGAATTTGGGTCCGGTGCATCTTGGCCATATCACACTGTTTGCTGATGTGCTGCATGGAGGTTGCACATGCCCTATATCCACTTACTTGCAGACTTCCTGATAGATGGAAACTCACAAGGACATTTTTGTTTCTGTATCAGGTGCAAGACAGCACAGCAAGCAAAAGCACATTGTGAAGTGCTAGATTGGCAATTAGATGAGGATCAAGGTGAAATTATATCTGCAAAGTTTGCTAGCCTCTTTTTTTTGTTGTCATTGTTATCAAATTCTTTCAAGTGTTTTTGAATAAGCCTCCAACCTTCATACTAGATATATCGTAAGAAGAGATTCTCAGTTCACAAGCTGAATTGCCTTCATAATATATGTCAATTAGATGATGTGGTAAATGCCATCTGTTGATAGTTGATTTAGAGCTATTGATTTGGGCAGCTTTCCATCCAATGAAACAAGCACGACATTTTGAGCCTCAAGCAGGGTCTCATCTGAACAACAAGCTGAATATTCCTCTGATTAGGGTGATGGTGGATTTTGCTGGGTGGGTTGTCTGCAGTGGCATCTCTTGAGGAGAAAATGAGAACTTTGAAGCTGTAAAAACATTAATGACATTGCACCAGCTTGTGCATTTTCTGCTGCTCATAAAATTGTATTATTGGTATGTTTCTGGCTGCATGGTAATTGCTCCAATTACAGCTGACCAAAACCATTTCGTCGATAATGTTTCTTATGATTATGAGTTTCAGAACATGAAAGCTTGCTCTAAATGCACCCTTGACAACGCTTGTCAAGTTTGACCCTGATATCATGAAAGAGGGTCATGGGTTCTCTCATGGGTGTCATTAGGTTATGACTTTCACTCACTCTTGTTTTGCTGGTTTTGGTTTGGCTGGTACTAATACACCTGGTACCTTCAATGTGCTTTTGTGGAATTTCCTCTTGTGAAACAAATCTCATGAGCTGGTTGGTATCATCAGGTTTTTCCAGGTTCACACTCACACTCCGTTATTCTATATGCCAAATGGAATCATCTCATTTGTGAGCTAGCCTCCAAGTCTTTTGTCATGATCATCACCTGATTCATTCCAATTGCTAGGATCAAATTGGACCCTTCAAAAAAGTTGAATTGTGTGTGATTTTTGAAGACTTTAGAGGAGCAGACAGACTGTTCCAGATCTATAGTAGTGGAAGTTGGGGGCAGTCTGCATTGTGTTCAAGAGGTTCAATATCCCCACTCCCCCTCCATTCTGCTTGACTTCCTGTGAACTTTTCAAGTTGCAAATCTTGTGATGAAGTCTGTAGTCAGTCAATTTCTAGCAGCTCTTTGCAGCTAATCTTATTCATTTAGTGAAAAGTACAGAAGAAATCTCTGCTTTCTCCATGACACTACAGATGAATTGATCACTTACACAATGACATGTTCAAGATGCAGCTGACCTTCACTAGTACCTAGTATGTCAATATTCTTAATGAGTACTATTCCAATTGGTCACTCCTTGTCTACAGAGTGAGATGTGAGATGCTGGAAGGTGACCTGAAGTGTTTGGGGACCCAAGGGGCTGAGCTGAAGAAGATTAGACAGAGCTTCCTTATTTATTTTCAGAGGTTTTTCTTGTAATTGCTATCAATTCGATAATGAGTATGAGAAAAGGGAAATACTTTTGTATTATGGAGTGTGTCAAATACAGACCATCGTGCCTGGGGTGAGAAGCTTACAAAAAAATTGGGTGAGCCCACTAGGGGCAAGCCAAAATTTCTTAATGGACAGCAAAACAGACATAATCACTTGCACTGGCATGCTCCATTATGTATTGGCTTTCATTTTGATTTGCATATCTCCATGTGGATTTGCAGAGTGGTCATGTGGATTTGCAGAAAGGTCTTGTAAAGAGTAGGTCTTGGCACTTGCCCAAGTAAGGCCCAGTACACCACAGAGGACCCCTCCAACCTGCATTGTAAGGCAACTGCAATGAAAGGAGGCTGAAAGGGCCATAGGAGAACCAATACATGTAAGGTAATGCCCAAGGAGTGGGCAGATATTTGGTGCCCGCTCCTGGGGTGGGTACCCTACATGTAATGCTTTTCCTATGGCCCTCTATCTCTGCCTCCTTCCAGATACCTTACAACTCGGGTTGGTCCTATGCAGTGTACCAGACATAGCACCTTGCTTGCTCCAAGGGCATTGCCCGGTGTACAGCATCTCCACTGGTGCTCAGTATGTCACTCTGGATAATAAAATTAAATGTCTAAGTTTAGCTGCTTTTTTTTTGGCAACCCCACCAACAAAACTGGAACTGGAACTCCACTGGTGCTCAGTATGTCACTCTGGATAATAAAATTAAATGTCTAAGTTTAGCTGCTTTTTTTTTGGCAACCCCACCAACAAAACTGGAACTGGAACTGCATATAGATGGGGACTACTAATAGCAAACCACCTGGACCAATCATTATGATCAACCAATCAGAAATACTGAGCCGCAGTCAGGTCTAATTTATTACACTGTTTTTGGAGGTGCACGACCGTGTTGAGCCTTTTACCAGCCACGGCAAGCTGCAGGAATTTGGTGCAGAAAAATGAATTTCCTGAGCTAAACCAGTACATTTCGACATTTTCACAATAAATTTTACTGACTAGAGTCACATAGTGAGCACCAATGGAGATGCTTTAAAGACCGATGAGAAAACAAATTCGGTAAGTACACTGCAAAATTTCTGGCAGGTCATTACACTTTTGAAACGCCTCATTATAAGGTTATCTCCAGATACACTGCAAAATTTCCGGCAGGCTATAATGCTTTCGAAACGCCTACCTTTTGTGGTCGGAAAATTCTGCCCTGTAAGTAAAGGTTATCTCCAAATACACTAGAAAATTTCTAGTAGGTTTTTTGGGTTAAGTGTTTTTGGGTATTTTGCTCTTAGCTGAGTTATGTAAGCAAAATAACCTTTTGAGGTGCGTGAAAGGACAGTTCACTTTTTCATGAAGGGGCAGTCCATTCAAAGCCTTCTTGATTCCGTTTGACTAGTCCACAGATTTTGTGGAGCTAAAAAAATATCATTTAATCGTACATACCAAAAGTGAACTCATTTGGACAGGTTATGAGAAAGAGTCCAAAACAAATTTCAAAGTACTAAAAATACCAAGCAGTAACTGAGTTAGTAAGACGAACTCTCTTCTTCATCTTATTAACAAGATGGAGAACTTGCTTCGAGAAACTGATATTTTCATGGGGCATATGTGTAAGGTAAAAAGTCCACGCATGTGAGCATTCCCAAAATAATAAGGGGCATAGCACTAGACCATTGCCAAGTCCAGTCCCACATTTTGGAAATGTCTTTGGTTCTTGCAATTTACCATCCTAAAGCACAAAGGCCTCTTGCCCTACCCTTCTCCTACACATATTTATCCAGAAACTGGTCTATTTTTTCATGAATAGGTAAACTGAATTTTCTGCACCCAATGAGAACAGTTTAGTATGTAGGTGCACTGTTCCCAATGTGCTTCAATGGGTTAGCAGCTTGTAGAACCATGTCTAAGGCCCTCTTTACACTAGGAGTCAAGGCCAATCTTCAACTCAAATCAAGCATTCCTATTGGTGCAAAAGTTGAAATCAGCCCCAATGTCTTTACACTAAGAGTCCAGGCTGAAATTTTTAAAATATTTTCAATCTGTCCCAAGTTATTAACAAATGCTGAGTTTTATGGCCTTGTATTGACCCCAAGGCTGAAAAAAGGATACCATCAAATTTGGGAAACCAATTTGCAACTCTTGGGGCCAATGTTGGAGCATTTATTAATATCCTGTTGTCAATGTTCTAGCATTCATTAGTAACTTGAGGCCAAATAACAAGTCAAAAATGCTCAAAGTTGGCCCCAGGTTTTTTCAGCCTTGACTCCTAGTGTAAAGTGAGCCTAAGTTCAAGGTTGAGGAAAAATGGTAATATTTTTTCATAGTTCAGTGAAAGCTTTAGGGAAAACAAGATTTTTCAGATTTGAAAGAGTCAAAAAGAGTGCACCAAATGTCCTAAAGAGAGGGATGCAAATTTCATAACTTTATCTGGCCCAGGATATATAAATTATAATACCCGGGAGCTTGGGCAAGTATTGTTATAGAAGCTAGATATGATCCAGGTAATATGTCTTGTTTAGGGTCTCTAGAAGTTTGCCACCAAAGTGGCCTATTATGTTGAATTCTGCAAAAGCTGCTTGCAGATTAGAAGCCTCGAAGCAGACTTTTATTCATGATAATAAGGTCATGCAATGTCAAATGCAGATATAAAATCTCCAATTGGACAATTAAATACCCAAACCCCAAATTATATTCTATTGAAAGAGTATACCAGGCTGGACTACTTATTTGAATCTGGATGTGGGTATTTCAACATATACGTACTTCGAAAGCAAAAATCCCAAGGGTACCAGAAAGTTGGTATATCCAAACTATTCAACATTCCTGGCACTAAATGTTTGATGTTGAATAGTCAGCAAAATGTATGTTCAGAAAACAATTCAAACATACAATATCCCCAAGTTGCTCTCCACCAACACATTGCACATCATGTTTTGGATAGATCCATAAAAATTTCCTGACTGGTAAAATGGTTGTGGCTCAAGCATTTTTTTTGCTGAATATGCTGAAGGCAAAGACCCAGCATACTCTAACATCTACTCTTGATTGGTCAGATATATTGATTGGTCCAAGTGATTTGTTATCAATAGATTCTAACTTTTTGCTGTCTCACGTTCGTGTGGGTATGGCTTCCAATAAAATAAATAAGTAATCTTGGATGAGAGAAATATTGTTTCAAGGCCAAATGTTGAGAATGCATGGATTTGCTCTGAGTTTCTAAAAATGGATTGCCAAGTCATTACTAAAAGTGATAACTTGTAATGTACTTTTAACTTAAAGAATCAGTAGAATTTGTCCTCTGTGTATGTGTGTGTCTGTGTGGAGGGTTCCTTATTACTCTCAGTAAATGTTTTGCATCTTACATCTAAGGTTCCTCATTTTGACATATGAACTTCTTCACATCTTGTAAATGGAAAGAGGGTGTGCCACACCTTCTTGTACATCCACAATAATAAACTAATGTTATGTGTGTCAATAATGACAACACTATTCCATTTCATATTTGACATTTCATCCAAACAAAACCTCTTCGAAAATTTGAATCCTAGTAGGCACAATTGTGCATAACCTTCAACAAAAAGATGTAGTTGGTTTTCATTTGTTGATGTTTGAGCTTCTTATGTTTGAGTTTTCTTCATGAAAACGGTAGATTTTATTCTATCACTATTTGTTAGTGGCTACAATGACTACTTCAAGGAGACTTGTGAGCTTGGGTAAGAAACTTTGTTTGTTTGTGTATTATGTGGAATAGGTCGACAACAAACAATGGGTGGCTAAAAAAGCTGCAACATTCAATGGAAGGGTGTATAATAGGACGATGCATGACAGCATATGAAGAGGAATTCAAGGGCAATGGAAGCAAGTCTGTTGGTTTTGTTGATTATATTTCAAAAGAAAGAAGGTGGAGCTTGTTGAGATTTGTAGTTGTTTTTTATTTCAGTTACGCCAGTGACTACAACATGGTAGGCCTTATAATCTTATCAGTATTAAACTCTATAACGGGTTGATGTTGGGGGTTGATGATGAGCAAAAGGAAGTCCGAACTATAAAGATAGGAACATGTAGAGGGATACATCTACATGGTACCTTGGTTGAACTTTCCCTCAATCCAATTAGTAAGGCAAATGTCTGAATGAGTGCCAAAAGCCTCAATGGGGTGTCCTTGGGTTGGGCAGAACGCAAGTAAAGAGGAACAAAAATGGCAGATCGATAGAAACTTATCCATAGCTAGTTTTTGCATTAAAATCTATCTTTTTTGAGTGGTTGTAAATCAACCTAGTATACATCACTCATCCTTGGTTCATACCTAGAAGTCAATATGTTTCTAAGATTCGACCAAATGTTCTTTTACATTGTTACATTTCATAGAAGGAGGGTTAGCAACTCATATGGACTAACTGAACACTAACACTAAGGGTTCTAACCTCAAGCCAAACCCCATTAGATTTTGAACTCACAATGTGCGGATTTGTTCCTAGCAGTAAATTGAATGCTACCACTATAATAAGTTAGAAGAGATTACCAAGTATGTGCCACTGGAGATTCACATAGGAATGTTAAATTCTATTATGATAGGACAATAGCACCAAAAGGTTATAGCAATGTTGGATTGGCAGTCTCAAGGACATAAGCTATAAGAATTTTTCATAGGATTCGTATTTCTACTATGAATATTATGCACCCAAGAGATGTTATTTATACACTTTTCTTTTGATTACATCATCTCCTTTCCCAAACAAAATCATAATTGTCCATTTTCAAAGCAAAATCTTAGGGATTCTTTATGCTAGGTAAGGACCTCCGATAGGGTGGCTTTGGAAATTTAGGTCATGTGCCCTCGCACTTCATGTCAGGCCCTGATTCCCAAATGGTCCCCTTCTCAATCCTTACCCTACACATAAAGCACTCAAAAAATTTCACCATTTACATTTGTATATCAAGGAAACCTTTGTATGGTACACCTATTATCCTTAAGAGTGGGAAGGACCTTGCATTTATTCTTTAAATATCTTACACCTATAAGTAGGGGTAAAAACCTTTGCCACACCTAAATAATAGGCACAATAATCCTCCCCTTTTTATCTATGTATATGTAGGTTCATGAAATGATTTACCTAGTGCTTTACCATGGGTAATGCTTAGGGATGGAGTGCACTCTTAATGTGCAAGGCGTTCACAATATGGGGGGGGGCATTCAACTGTAATCTTGGCCTACCCCCTTAATTTTGGGAATGATCCCACCTTGGGTGCATATCAGTGTTGTGTGTGTCTCAAGATTTTTAAATAAATTGGTATTAGTTGAAGCTAGGTATATTGTTTAGGTTTGAAATTTTGGTACTTGGTTGGTATCATTAATGCACAAAAAAATTACATTATACATTGATAACAATATTGGGTTTGAAACTTTCATATTGACCTATTCTCAATATTGATAACAATAATGATTTTTTTTCCTTAATTGTCTTTTGGTAAAACAACAGCAACCAAAATGAAACTTGAAAAAAAATCATAACTCAAATTTTGGTTTTATCTTCACAATAATTGCAACAAGTGCATGTTGAAAAACCTTGTACATTGTTGTTTTCAAAACTACATAGGTTCAATAGAACACCATATAGAGCAAATCACAAATTACACCCACCATACATTTAAATCAACTCACATAAAAGAAATTCAATGTGTTCACAACTTGAACCTATGAAACACCTTGGATAATCTCTGAAAAATATTTAAAAGCCTAAAAAAATAGTGAAGTTACAATGACCATGATCAAAATGTATCAATAATGAAAAGAATCACTCATGTTATTACATACATAAATGGACAAATTCAACCTATATGAATTACAACCTGCTCGAGAAACTCTTCATACAAACCAAGTTCTCCAATTTGACTATCATGGTCATCAAGAAGGTTGGTTTTTACTACAAAAAATTGTACGTCATTTTTTGTCCATGAATGTTTTCCTATGTGCACATCATTAGGCCAATTTGTATAGAACATGATGAGATAATCCAAATTAGATGTGCCCAACTTACATTGTCATAATGAAGTTAAAACACCAACAAAATTAAAATGCATTTGGTCTTAATTAGAAAACTATGTATTGTTAAGAAATGCAAAGCTAAAATTCTAACTACAAGAATCAAACTTCATTTTCCTTCTACCACTCCAAAGTTTTTACAACTTCATTGGCAATAATAGCAATTGTTTTGGTAACAAAATTTATTTTCACCAATGAAACATGTGTTGCTTTTACATTTGAAACTGCAAAACCAAATAAAGAACCATCAAATACTTATTCAATTTTAACAAGCATACAACTACAACATGGTAATAAAAATTGTAAAACCTTCGTGAGGAGTGGAAGAATGAAATCCATATAATAATCTTGCACCATCTTTGAAGCACTTTCCTAACTAACTATCTTTTCCTAGGTTGTTATTTGAATTTATTTTTGCAAACATTACAAGCCTTTGTACCATGAATCCAATATAATTACAAGTATGTTGAGTCCCTTCATTGTAAAATTTCTTGCAAAATTCAAGGAAAGCAACAAGATTTTTGATAACCACACACATCATGCAAAAATACAAAATCTTAAGTTCAAAGTCAAAGTGATTGCATTGAATGATGGATTTGACATCTTTTGTTGTTATTTTGCTTGTAATTGTACCAAAATTGAAATTAAAACAACTTGATCATTGGTTAAAAGTCAATACTTGTGTGTTTGATTCAACACACATTGCTAGATTACTAGATTCAAAGTCTTTAATGACCATTATTACTATAGCTTAGGTAAGGCTACTAGGAATTATTGCTTACAATTTAAAACTCTAATGTTGGTAACAAATGTTAATTGCAAAAGCATATTCTAATGCCTCTTGAAATAAAACAACACACAATGCAAAACATGTTTTCACCTCGACCTTCAACTTGCAACAAGGAAGACCTATTTCAACACATGTTTTGTCCCACTCCCAACACCCCTTCTTGTTTTTCTTTGTCTAGGTTATGGTCTTTAATTATAATGCCACCAGACTCCTTTGATAAAAACTTCTTTCATTGACACATACCTTCTCGTCTATAGTTGCATATTGGCACACCTTGCTCATCACATGACCAAAATAAGTGCTTGCAAAAGGTTTTTCTAACTCTAAAAGCTTACAACTTGTGGCAATTGAAAGAACATTTTCAAGGGTATTCAAATTATTATCTTCATTCTTAACATAAATTAATACCGTGTCAACCAATTGAAATGAATAATGAGAGATTTCACAATTTTAACAAGAGCTACCCCAAAAGTATTAGGAATTTCAAATAAACCAATTATATAATATATGTTGACACCCAATTGTTGTTTACAAAATTGACAATCGTTGCAAGTGTATCAAAACCAATCCTAAACATCCACAAGTCAAATGTGTTTATTGTAACACGAGTAGACATCATTAGCGAAACATATTCTTCCATAATCTTTAATAACATCGATGAAATATGTTCTCTTACCAATACCTCTAAAATAAAATGTCCACCTTTGAATCACATTGTAACACAAGGCCTCAAAACCATGAGTCATTATACATTTTCTAAAAATACATCCTTTCACTATGAAAAACACAAGGTTTGTCAAAGTTCACTGATACTATGGATTATTATTCTTATAAGGAATGTGTGATCCAAAATATTTTATTATATTTGTTGATCTCACTAATTTCCACTTCTTCACATTTTATCTTATTGAATCTGTAACTATCGCATCTTTTGATTCCATCATCTATTGTTTCAAATCAACTTCATGTGTGCATGTTTGAAATGTTTCTCATTGAAATTAATCTAAAGGTTGATCTATGTGGGACTAGGCCTTTTTTGCAATGTGTTGTACAACTTGCGTTATGAGCATGAAAACACACTATGGGGGGGGCAACTTGGGTAATTTCATCATATATGTGTAAAGTATACACCTATAAAATGAGTTGCATTTAATTTTGGGTTTCACTTGTAGTGTTTGGGCTTAATATTTTAATTTTCATGAAGTTAACTTTATCTAATATCATTTGAAAAATATTTAAATATTTAAATATTTAATTCAAAGAACAATGAATATATTTATGCTATATGTTGTAAATAGACCTTGGTTTTTTTTAGACAACACTAGGTTTAGGTTTGAATTAGTCAACCAAAAAATGTTTGAAATGAAAATTTCAAAAATGGCCCACTTCACATATCTTGTCATCTTCCATTTGAAAATGATTGTTTGTCAAAATATTAATTTCCCACATACTTATGGTTATTGCCCTAAAAAATCAATTTGTGGTATGATAATTATCAAGCTTTTCACCATGGTTCACAAATTTATTCCAATCATATGGAATCATAATTTTAATAGATATTACAAATTTTATACAAATTCAAAATCATTTCAATCTTTTTTGGAGTATATTTGCATTTTTTAACATGATGTGACATATATATTTGTGGCACAAATATACAAAAACATAACATCATATAAAAATATAAAAGTTTGGTTTCCTTGACATTTGACTTCTTTGGGTTTCGACCTATCATAATATGCAAAAACATTGTGAAAATCCTTCATAATAATGACATGGTTGAAGTTCAAACATGGGAACCCTAAAAAACAATACAATTTGACAACAATTGTGGCCCCCATTTTGTATCCATTTGTCTATTGATTAGTATATGGATACGATCAATAAAAAAATCAAATCAATATAAATTTGCTAACCAAGTTTATTCATTAATACCCATATTAATACCAATGCACATACCTAAGATTGATCAATATACATGCCTAACATTAGTGCATACCCTACACTTAACTCTTAAAGTGTCACAAGTTTCCAAATTAAAAAATAACCATTGAAACTTGAACTTTGTTATACCAAAGTTGTCATTATGATGTAAAAACATATACTATGGCCTTAAATTAAAGTTTTAGAAACACTTGAAACATGGTGGATGTACATTGATGGAATCACATTAACTTTCAATGTTGATGTACAACTCCTATTATCAAGTACCCACCATTGGCATTTACTACCTCTAGTGTTATTGTTGGTTCATCACATTGTTGGTGTTGTTGTTAGTTTATTGTGTTGCATGTGTTATGGTGAGGTACTACCCCCTCCCATTGCCTTGCGTAGGTAATGGAACTCTTTTATGATTAAAAAAAAAGGAAAAAAAATTGCATATGCTTGTAAGAAAAACATTATTTTGAATAATTTATATTTTTTTGGTTTATGCTTACATTGTAGGTTGCAAGGTAGGTTTTGGTCTTTTGGTTTATCATACATATGTTTGGTTTTTTTCCTCATCTCAAAGCTACATTTTCTTTTGAAACTTGAAAATGGCTCAAATTTCTATAAATGAAAATATGATAAATGAAAATACATGTGAAGTGTTTATGAATGATGTAATGGAAGAAGAATATGAAATAAACCCCAATCTTCAAATTGAAAGCAACCAAAACCCAAAAAATGAAAAAAAACATTAAAAAATTTGCATGCTTAAAGAATAATGTGGAAATCACATGATACAATTTTTTTATGTTGGTTTTTTTTGTGTGAATGATAACAAGGATGTTGATATGAAATGCCCACAAACCATGAAATGTATATTTTTTTACAATATTCCAATTTTGTTTTGTAGCCCTAAAACCTAAGCAAGGAAAGGTCTAATCATAAACAATACAACAAATGGAATATCAACATTGAAAAAACATGTGAATGTAGACCATTCAATTATTACAAAAATGTTTGAAAATGAACTAAATAGTTCATTGAGGGGGAAAAAAAGGAAAAACAAAATCCATCTAGTAGTGCAATTGTTAATTTTTTTTATGTTAAAAAACTTCTCAAGAAGAATCATATGTAACAAAAAAATGTTTCTTGAAGATATGGGCTTGTTGATTATTCAAAATCATCTACACATGTAATTTTTTGAAAGTCTTTAGATGAAACACCTATGTTTGCATTTATGTCCAAGGTTTTTTTTTCCTTTTAAAAAGCATTTTCACAAGAAATGTTCCATGAGTTGGTGGAAAAAACTAAACAAAGTTGTATGTTTTACTAACATTGACAAATGTAATTATGCAACAACAAACTTTGATCTTTGGATGTTGAAAGGAACACATGACATATTTGCCCGTGTGATGAACTTTTTAGGAGCTAATAATTGACATCCAAAACATGTTACACTCGGTCTTTTTGAAGTTGTAGATAATCATAAGAAAACTTTGGCCAAAAACTTGATTGAGTTATTAGAAAACTATAACTTGAGTAAAAATATTATTGTTTATGTGAAAGATGAAAAGTTTAACTTGAACATAATGACTTTTGCATGAAAAATAGTTGTAAGTTGTGACATTTTAGGTTTGGAGGAAAGTTATCAAGGCATTTGCTTTGGGCATGCATTTTCTAGGGCCTGTCAATATGTTATAGCAAATGATAAAGCTTATAAAGACTTGACATATGTTTTTATTAAAATTGCACAAGGAAATTTATAGAAGTGTATAACTTAACCAATTTTTTTGGGAAAGGTTAACTAGAGTGGAACAAGGCATGTGTTGAATTTGGTTTGGCCCCAAGGAAGTTGAATACACTAATGAAGACAAGGTAACTTATTATCTAATGTATTATTGCAATGAAAACATATATGTTGTAGTTTTTATAATTAGTGTCAATTAATAGTAAATTATAATAATTTATTTTTTCTTGTGAAGATTTGCAAGCAAAATTATCCTTTTCAAGAGGCATTGCAATTTTAAAAATCAATTGCTTTTTGTTATAACATGCATACTATTGTTATGATGACCACACAAGTGCCTCTTCTTTTGACATGACACATCTTTCAAATCATTATTGATGTTCTTTCACTTGTTGTGTCTACTTATGTTTTTAATCAATCTAAAGATCATTGGTTATCAAGTGATGCTTTAAGTTTTGTCATTTCCATTTGTTTAAAATTCAAAGAAGAATCCAAAATTTCAAGTTCTTTTGATATTTTATGGAAGAGGAATCCATTGTTATTCTTGAATTAGGTTTTTTGGCCTCTAACTCAAAAAAAGAAGGTCTGTGGTGTTTTATATTTTATTTTAATTTTAAAGAAAGTATGAAGAAAAGAAGGTTCACAAAATGTTTTTTTATGTTGGATCCTAGGTTCAAAAACTTACATTTAGTGTTTTCATTTATTGGCCTTGAGAAAGGCAAGGCCATTGTTGAAGAATATGATAAAAAAAACTTTGTAGCCCATATTATTAACATGTGGTCTGAAATTGCCACTATTGACCAAAATGTTGATGAAGATTGTAATTTGGACACTTTTGAAATAATAACAAGCATAAGTGATCCAGCAAAGGAGCTTGTTGACAAAGAACTTCTAATTTTTACAAAGTTTCAAGTAGATGCGAAAGATATCAAATGTCCTCTTCAATGGTGAGAGAAGCATGAATTTATGTTGCCTATGATTGGATTCCTTGCCCATCATATCTTAGGCATTGTTGGTTCACAAATTGAAACTGAATTTATTTTTTTTTGGCGAGAATACTTACTAATTTTAGGTGATGTCATTTGCAATCATATAATTTAAATAAATTATTTTTGTGAAAAAAAATTGGCCCCAATGACCTTAGGATTGGTTGTAAACCCTTTTCTAATTTAGTGGAGCTAATTGAAACTAATGCAAAGTTAAAAGAAGAATCAAAAGAACTTGGGAAAACATTTGAAAGAGATGAAATCTTGAAAATATAATTTATTATAAAAAAAAGGTTGTGTGATATTTTATTCATTCTTTAAACAAGTTAAATATTATTTCCAATTTGTTTTAATAATTTTTTCTTAAATGAATATAAATTTGAGATCCAGATTGTGAAAATCGGATATGAAAACCGACTATTATTACATTTGTGAAAACCATCCTATTTGAGAACCGGCTTAACCAGGTAGTAATTCAGTTGAGGATGATCATCCACAACTGAGTCATAATGGGCGGGCATCCAGTGAGATGGTGCATTGGTCATGGGTGCTGGTTCACTATGGCATTGGCACATTACACAACATGGTTTTTAGGTTTTTACCATGGCACTGTAGGACACGAGCGGGTATGGGACCGAAACTATGTAATTTTGTTACATAGCTATGGAGATCTATGTTATAGGTTACACATCTATTTTCTCACCC
>Ga0116228_10003372_pt1 | contig 14011 bp, 10 predicted proteins | sample S1TSphfallax_2_FD_89694 | JGI IMG/M metagenome (GOLD analysis project Ga0116228, IMG submission 89694) | Host-associated microbial communities from peat moss isolated from Minnesota, USA - S1T2_Fc - Sphagnum fallax MG | ecosystem: Host-associated > Plants > Peat moss > Unclassified | place... | reverse complement strand
TTAGCCAAGAGATAAAATTTTAGCCAAGAAAAACTATAAGTTTAGCCAAGAAGAAATATAGGTTTAGCCAAGAGGAGATAAGAGTTTTGCCAAGGTAAGTAAAGGATTAATTGTTAGTTAGTAGGTAGAGCTAAGATTTAGGTCAGTATAGTAGTTAGATGAGTGGGTAGTATGGAGGTCAGGGTTGGGAAAAAAATGGCAATGAATGTTGGTTAACATAAGGTAAAGATGTGAATGAAAAAGAGGCGAATCATCCAGCCCGTCCTATGGACAGAACGACCAACTGGTGCAGTCATGGGGGCTGGTTCACTCTGGCCCTTTATTATGTTATGGAATGTGCTGGTTGCAGGCAATTGTGCTTGGATAGTGTGATCCAAATTAATTAGATCATGTGTGGAAATGACTTCAAAAAAAGAATTGACAACTGTAATTTCTTGCATTTTTGCTTAAACTCTTGTTAGGGGCACTTTCATAAGTGGTCAATTCTTTTAGTTGTTGTGCTTGCAACATTCAGCCATGGAAAGTTTTTGTATCAAGGATTTGGTTGCAAGGTTGTTGGAAGATCTTCAAGCATGTTTGTTTTCAAGTTGTTGTAGAAGGAAGTAGTTTTTGAAGTAAAACAAGTTTGGATTCTTTCAATATAGAGAAGAGGAAGTCGCTGCAATTGATGTTGCAAGTTTCTTTTTATGTTGTTTACAAAACACAAATTTGGTTTCTTAACTTCATGAAGCTTTTTTTTTAGGTGATAAGCCTCACTTGGGTTTTTTTTGTTGAAGGTGCAACTATAAATTGCTTATTTTATTAAGTGCTTGAATTATTGTCATGCTTGTCTTCATTAATTTTGGGCCATTCTTCTTTGGTTTAGTTTTTTTTGGTGGTGTCTTTTTCTTCACATAATAGTTTTTGGTCCAAAAACCTAGTTTCTTATACTAATGAACTTTTCACAATCAGTTTTCTTGTCCATGGGGGATGCTTTGACACATGACTTTCTTGCACCCAATTCAATTGAGGGCTTTGATAACAATAGCTTATGGGCCTCTTCAATGAGACTCATGTTGCAAAATCCGTTCATAATAGCATACTGGGGAAAATAGAATGGAGCTCATGCTGATCAATTGTAAAAGATCATTCATTCGTAATAAATAATAACCTAGTAGGATGTAGATTCAGACTCAATGATGAGTCTTAAACTAATCCCAAGTTCCAAAACTAAAACAAATATTGTCTCCCATAGATAAAACCCATGGACAGTGGAAGGCTCTGTAAACACTACCATATTAACCAATCATGTTCAATCATCACTAGAGATGGATAGAGGATATTCTTCCCTACCAGTTTAATGTAAAGGGATCCTCCAATTGAGTTTCCCAGTGGGAACTGGGAACCTATGACATATTTTTAAATTTCATATCTTCCTACAATGTTTTGGACATGTGGAAGTAAGTTCCTGAGGAACCCTGTTTCAGGATACAGATTATAGGCAAGAATAGGCATGAAAATAACTGCTATAAAATGAGAGCTGTTTCAGCTGGGGAGCTTATCTATATTTGCCACCAGAGTAGTACAAAGGTAGTAAGTAGGTAATGGTTAAATTCAAGCAGAAAAAAAGTTCACCCGTAGCTCCCTTGTGCCACACAATAAGACCCAAAGCCTAGCATTGATAGCTCTGTGAGAAGAACAAGCTTTGTTTCATTTTGTTTCCATGGAATCTTTTAGTAAAAGAAAAACACATTTTGTTTCATTTCCATTTGATGGTAGCAGTGCTTTTTTATGGCACAACGTGGTGAATTTGTTTTTCAGAAAACCGAGAAAAAACCTGAAAATTCGACAATTTTGAGGTTTTTTTTCTCCAGATCATTTAAGTTTTTCCTAGTCAAAACTAGACCTATTCACTCCCTAACTCGCCAGTTGTAGCTCCACTTCTGAAAGAATGCTACAGTCACCATTTCATGCTAAATCTATTTTGGGATCCTCTGGAGAAAATTTGAAAAAAAAAAAACTGTAGATGTAGTCTGTAAGAAGAACAAGCTTTTAGATTTCCTCCATAATTTGAAAAACCCACGTAGTTTGAACTTTGACTGCCATCCTGAATACGCTTTAGCCCCTAAATGCTTGGTCAATTTTGGGGGCATTTTGAGAGTACAATTGGTCAGACTGGGACAAATTATTGCATGTAGTTACTACTCACCAATGCAATAGACAAGAAAATCAGCCAATTGTAGATGGATTAGCCATAATATGAGCTGCCCACTTGCCTCCTAAATATAATTTGAAAACTTGCTCCACTGTGCCTTTGTGAAATAAACCTCTTCTCCCCTTGAGGAGGTTACTCCACTCCTAACTTTAAGCGGCCGCCTCCTAAATTGACCTGGACTTCTCCTTGGAGATGCCATTTGGAGCCTATGACCACAATCCACATGACACAAAAAGGAGTAAAAAATTTCTCCTAGCTGCATAGTCCTACATTGATATCCTGGTTTTTTTAAAGCCGTGTTTTGACATATCAGGCATTTAGCAGCTGATGATACACTGCCGTGTATATACTTCACAATTGTTATTTACTGGTATTGGCAAATAAAATGTCTGTGGAGTCCCTTGTGTTGCGGTGTCTGCAAGCACTGACAACACGAGTCTATAACACACGAGTGCGTGTTAGTGCAGATTCACACACTGTTGGATGCAGTATTTAAATGGTTTCCAGCTCTTGGATATAGCCATCGAGCTGCCATACTTGGCTGCAAATAAAAGGGCGAGATAGTAAACAAAACAATTCAAGGCCCGCAGGCTAAAGTTTGAACAATCTCACATACTTATTTAGGCTCTTTTACTCATACCTTGGCACAAGCCTATTCCACAAACCTTGTATATTTTTTTGTATACTATATTTTGTACAGTAAAAATACTATAAACCAAACAAACAACATATTTTTCTTTCTTACTTTGCCGCCTTCATGTGTGTGTTTTGTGGTTGTTGCGTGTTTTGGTGGTGGTTGTTGTTGTTGTTGTTGTGAGATCATGTGCTTCACTTGGTCATCAACAACACTGTCCTTGTTGTCTTTCTTCTGATCCTGAACCTTCCTTTCACCTTTGTCCTTTGCACTTGACACCCATCATCAAGCCCCAGGCTACGATCGAGGCTTCTCTCAGGATTTGAGCGTTCCCGATTGAATTCCATCACCCATCGCTGTTAGCCTTTTTGTTTTGTCTCCAGAGTTTGTGTCTGCATCGGAGTATGCTTCGTGATGGAGCTCCTGCACTCCCGGGAGCAAGTTTTCCATATTGACAAGTTTGCTACAACTACTCTACTCTCCAAGGATTGTAGACTGCCATGTGTTTGCAAGATTAATGTTGCTGTAATCATATGTATCTGTAAGTTGCATTCAGAGTCTTAGGAGCCACATAAGGGGGTGAACACTTGCATGCGTTCAGAGTCTTAGGAATCACACAAGGGGATGGATGGACACTGCTTGAAACGCAATTTTGAAACTTTGAAAAATCACAAGGAGAACACAATAATTTGAATTGTCAAATTTTCTTTTACAATAGGATCCATTACTTGCAAAGTTTGATGCACCATTCCTGTCTTATGAGCTTCTTGCCTTCAATTCCTACTTGAGAGAGGGAGAGGGAGAGCAGTGCAAAACGTTCTCCTTGTTTCATTTCATGGAGCTCGCGCCAGAATTATTTGTTGTGTTCACCAGCTGCTTGGAAGGGTCGTGTCTCTAGAATCACCTAAACTTTGAAGAAGATCACCTTCGAGCAGGATTCATTCATTGCCTGCAGTGTGTCAGTCGAGTGGAAGCTACAAGTAAATATTTCTGAATATGGCAATAGAAAGGCAGCAGCAGCAGCAGCAACGAGAGCGAAGAAGGCACGCATCAGTGGACATGACGGGATGGTTACAAACCCCGCGGTCCGGCTCTTTTCGACTGGGTCGCTCGTCCTCGACGCGCGTACAAAGCTTTGGTCGCGATGTCGTCATCCCGGCGCTCAAGCGACAAGGGAGTGCGATTGCGAGCACCACCAAGAGCTTGTACAAGGAGAGTCTCACGAGTTACCGGAGCTGCTTCGGTCCCTGGAGACGGACGTCGACAACAAGCGCCGAGTCTCCAGTCTCCAGCCTCTTGAAGCACACCGATGGAGCAGCTACCGAAGCCTCTACTGGTCCAGGATCCCTAGCTGATAGTCTAGCTCCAAACACAGGATCAGCTGCTCTCGATGAAGCTCGACAATATGGGGCTGCTTTCTCGCGGCAGCTGCGAAGCCGCCACCGGCCGAAGTCAAGATCCATGTCTTTTGTACAATCCAACTCTGTAGCAGCTTGGGGTAAGATCAATTCTGAGCTAGAAATTCATTTCTTCATCTCATAGATAGGGTTCTGAAATCCATGACGAGAAATTGCAGATCTCGATTCTCCATGTAGCAATGTCATCTTGAGGTTACCCAGGAGATTCTAAGAATGAAAAAGAACTCATGATCATAGCAGAATTCTCGAAGAATAGAGGAGAAGACAATGTTAGGATTACAGACAATTGCATGGCAGTAGTGCTGAGTAAGAGTGCTTGATAGTAGCAGGAACATCAGAATGGGATGTCAAGGAGCCAAGGAGAGATCCAGCTCCTGGACACTGGCCAGGGACAAGTGAGATTGAAAATGAGCTATTCAAGCCTGCACCCACGTGGAAGCAGTTGCTCAAGAAGCTGCGTGCACAGGCTAAGCAGCATGTGCATCCTTTACCAGCTCGTGAATGGACCAACTATGATGTACAAAGTTATGCAAAGAATTTCGACAATGGCAGTTGGCGTGACTCCAATTTCTCCTCACTGTACTTTGATGAAGATGAGGAGCAGCAGCGCATGAAGCTTGCCTTGCATGAGACAGCACTTCACACTGCACTGCTCCAGAAGTTTCATTCGACTCGATATGATAGCTCACCTGTTGCTGCAGCACTTGTCCGAGCTGACTCTGTACCTGTGAATCCCATCCGACCATACCACCTAAAGAAAGACTTTGTTCCCCTCTGGCAAAGAAGGCATGTCCAGCCTCCCTCCAAGCTCGAGATCACTAGGTCTATATGAATTCCAACAAGTTCATGGATCATCATGGAATCCAGAAGATCATATTTTGCTGGGCAGTACTGGATGTCTCAACTTCACAAAACACCAGGTGACTGCTGGTCTGTTCTTCTGCCTTAAGCTTCTGAAGCCATGCTACCCACTTCATTCTTGTTAAACTTATTCCTCAAGCATAATTTCTTCCTCCAGAGCCCAACTAAAATTGGAATCACAATTTGCAAGCCATCTGATCTGCGGGAACTGAGGTGCTTCCCAAGACTTCCTTGAAAGAAGAATTGAGGAACTCATGGAGCACCTCTCTTCACAGATGCAAGAAAGTCAGTTTCTCTGAAGGTGAACAGCCACGAGTCAGTTGAGGCATGGGTTTTCTGCTTCTTCTTCCTCTTCTAGTTCACATGGGCAACAATTGTGTGTAGGCTGGGGTTCAACTCAGGGCCATCAAAAGGTGCAGGATTTGTTACCTGTTCCAAGTCCTTGGTGGAAGCTTTGAGGAACTGCATTTCCTTGGTTGTTAGAAATGTCTGCAGTCCTGAAATAGTAGTAATGAAGGCAAAGAAGGCACATTCTTTCAGAAAAAAATGTAGGCAGATATGTGCCCATTTAGTACTTTCACAGTCTCCTGCTCATCTGACCTCTTATGCAACAAATTGCGAAGGGGATTCCTGGATTGGCATCACACTGATAGGCTTGTGATCAACACATTAGGACTCACACCCACCCACCTTGGACACTGTTTGTGCCATAACACTCATCCTAGACAATGTTATACATAGTAGTCAACCCAGCTATGTTGGACTTGTACCCCCAGGGCTCTCAATTGATAGCAGAGGATTTGGATAACCAGGAAGTTACATCATCATCAGTTGCAGCCTTTCAGGAGCATTCACAACGGACTAGGGAGTTTGAAGAGAGACAATCCTCACTCTGAGGTTTCAGACCAGAGAGATGGCAGGGGCCTATAACTTTATCACAACAAGTGTACATAGTGCAGCTTCATGATTGCATGTGCAATGACAGGTGATGATAAACCATGGCATGGCTTCACACTTTCTCATCAAGTTATGCAACCAAATTACCAATGAAGGAAAATTGTTAGAGAAATGTGACCAATGCTCCTGACTATCCATATTCAAAGTCACTGTATCACCTTATGAAAGGAGTTGGTTGTTAACATTACGAGTGAATCTGGTATTCTTGCAATCTATGTGAAGTTTAAACACCTGAATAATCACTTCAGCCTGAAAAGCTTTTGATATCCTTCCCTGCAGTTGTCCAAAGTGAAAGGTTGCCATCAATGTGATGGTCCTAGCACAGCTTTACAAGTATTCTTTGCAAATACGAACCAAGATGCCACCTTCAACCATTGCATTACTCCTGCTGTGGATATCACAATACCCAGACTGCAACATAGTAAGCTCTACTCATCTCTTGCAGCCACTAGCATCAGCAGCAAGGAAATTTTGGTAACTTGCAGTTTCAGTGACTGAAGCCACTTAATAGAAACATGAGAGCAAAGTTCACAGAGTGTGTCATGGCCAGTAGATAGAAGCTTGAACTTGCTGCATGGGGCAGAGAGTCATACAGAGCCATTATGCAATGACCTGCTTGTTTACTCTTGTACCTTCTCATGTTGCGTCCTTGTTCTTGTTTATACAAGCCACAAGTGTGTTGTAGTTTTTGTGCTCACACCCAGTTCATTGTGAGAAACCTGAGCATGTACACCTATCTCCAGTGCTATTTGAAGGGTACTTACACTGACCATATGTTTGGGGCCTCAACATCTCATGACCAAATGTTAATTGGTCAACAATTGTATCTTTTAAAACTAGCTTCAATTAGTCAATATGATTGTTCAACCTTCGCGAATCTACTTCAATTCCTCAAAACCTTCAATTTTCTCCTTCAAATCCAGTACACAACATCAATAATTGTTACTGTTTGTGTTGCAATATGAAATTACAGTAGCAAAGTAGCTACCTCATCCACGGAGACTCTGTAGACCTTCACTCCCTCTTAAAACATTCGCATTTGAAATTTTCAAGAGCTGTCCTCTGTACCCACAAAAAAATTTAAAGAATTTGCTTCATTAGTCATCAAATCAAAAACTCTACTAGCTATAAGTGCATTGTAGTTTTCAGTTTTGGTAGGTTAATCCCTGTCCAAAGAGTTGAGAAAACAAACAGAGGACTGCAAGAAGAGGGAAGAAATATTTGTTAGTACTAGATCTCGAGCATTAGATCTTGAGATATTCAAGAACTGAAGTCTTCAATCACTCCTCAATTTTTTTTGAGAATTCAACAGTTCTGAGAGTGGATAATCTCTTCTGTGCAACTTGGTGACCCTATTGTTATTAATCATGAGCTGAATAGCTTTATAGAAAGAGATTTGCCTCTTACACAAACTTCTCATGAAGAGACATGGCACTGGCTGCATTAACAAAACTGGAGCTTTATGGGGTTTTGTTCCAACCCACAAAAAGAAAATCACTGAATGTTTCATAAATCCACAGATGTGATTTTGTGAAAAAGAATTGTCATTCAGACAAAAATATGGTGCTGAGTTCTAGTATTAAGAGGCCTTAGATTCACTTGCTGGCTCTGAATCAACTACGGCCTTCTTGCCAGCAACATATGTGATATAAATTGTCCAGAGAAAAGAGCAGCAATTGCTGAAGAAAGGCTGCATCCAAATCACCCACAACCACCAGCAAAAAGTTTACTAACCACTGGTTTTTGCAAGGTACAAGAGTACTGCAACAACACTCATTGCATGAATTGAAGGCTTCAGAGTCAAGGCCATAAACATACCTGCAGGTGCACAGGTATATAGCGATAGGTCATAAAGTCACAGACAGGCCAGTACATGAGACCAGTCTTCAATGTGGGAATGAGATCTCTCTGCAATCTATGTGTTATCTGTGAACCTCTTTCACCTGCAATAAAATGGCACCAAAGTCTTTAGATTTCACCAATATAGGTGGTTCTTTGGAACTATCACCTATTGTCCCACAGATCATAAAAACGCATTACAATTTGCTCAGATCATTCACAACTAGGGCATCGGAATTGATGGAGAAGAAAGCTGCAGATCTACAGAAAACACATTCTAGAATCACTGGGATTGTTGCACCTTGTGCAAAGGCATTGATGGAGAAGAAAGCAGCACAAAACAAGGGCCCAAAAATCACTTGGCCAAGGACCAGCTTCTTCAAAGTGCTGTATAAATCGCGGTTAGGGTACAATTTTGCCACAGATCCAAACCACAAATGTAGTGAAGGTCCTGACATGAACAACCCTACTGCTAGCATTCGCAATGTTCTGATTGCATCCCACCGCACCACCTCACCCTCCTTTGCTGTTGCTGCTGTAATTCCCTGATCCACACCCCAACAGACAAAACTATGATCCCTGATTCTGGCTCCAACAAACACTCTATGCTTGCTCATACCAGAGAATTCTCATGCAATTCTCTATTGCAGTTGATCAAATAAAAGTGTGCCCCACAAATTTCTTCAACCAAATTCCTCTGCAGTGTTGCAAGAATCACAGAAAAAAGAAAAAGTCCAACTCAACCCTAAGTTGGAAAGGAGAAAAAAAACAGAGAGACAGAATCAAAACAATCACAATGATCTTTTGCCTCCAGAAGATGGTGTTTCTCTCTACCTGGGATGTGAGGTCAGAGACTGTGTAAATGGTGCCGGCTGTCAAGGCTTTGGTGCGAAGCGGGTACTGCTCAAGCTTCTTGAGGTACCAGACCACGAACTTGATATTGGAAGCAGGAGCCGCCGGAATGGAGGCCGCCTCCGCTGTGGTGCCCCCAGCATTGCTCGAGCCCGTAATCGACCTTTGGCCCCCCACCTGACGTCTTCTTGCCCAAAGCGCCATCATGTTATGTCCATCTCCTGGTGTTGTAGTAGTAGTAGCAGCAGCAGTTTCTGAAACTCTTGCAGCAAAAAAATGGGGGCGAATTGCTTGCATATGTGGGTTGGAAGATGAGTTGTTTTCCTTCTTGTGGAAGTCGGTGAGAAGAGATGTGCGGTTCTTACGGTAGTTGCGGCCAGTCCGCGAGGCGAAGCGCAGCATCATACTGTCTTCTACTCCTTGAAACAACTCGTACAGTTTCTTGCTCCTCCGACATCCAATTCCACCCCTGCAACTCCGATCAGCAGCAACAATCTGATTTCGGAGACAACGGACTGCGGTGATGATCGATGATGCCCTAGCAGAATCGGCGTCTGATGTAGCACTTTCGTGAAACCCTAATTTCTGTTGCTTCAAGAATGGGTGGTTGGTTCCTTGTAGGACAAGATGTCGAATGGCATTTCAAAACTTTTACGAAAGCTGTTTTCAGATGAACAGGCCAGAATTCCACTCACACCAATGTTGACCAATCTGTTCAAACGATCACTGACATCGAGAATGGATTGCAGATGCTTGTGAAACCCTAAATTTCCGCAGCTGCAATAGGTGGTTTCTTGGAGAACATGTCGAATGGCCCTTCAAAACTTGACGAAATCCGTTTTCACATGGACATGCCAGAATTCCACGGACACCAACGTTCACCCATCTGTTCACAACGATCAATGACATCTAGAAAGGATTGCGGACAGGATCTCTTGGAGAGACAATCTCTACCGGAATTTGTTCTCAGATATTTCACTTATGGGAGGGAGGGATCCTAGGGTCAGAGAACGTAAATGAAACTAATTGCTGACAGTTTTCTTGCGATGCATTCTGTCATTTCTTTGCAAGGTTTCCTGGTTTTATTCCCAAGAAGATACAGCAAGCACTGTGGCTCGAGAGCAGAATCCAACCACCTGGGGTGGAAGCAGAATTGGCAGCAATGGGCACCACTAGGGCCTTTCCAATCGAGCATTCTTTGACTGGAATGCAAAGCTCACAAGACAAGTCTTGGTAACCCTAGAAGACAATGCAAGGTTTTCAAACAAATGCACCAAGAGGGTGTGATTACAGGTTGGGGTAATTACTTTTTGTTCAAGTCCAGAATGAATGTGCAAGGTCAGGAGCACTTGAAGGAGGGAATCACAAACAGATTTCTCCACAAGGTTTTGAACTATGATAAATTTTGTGGGTAGTAATCTCCTTGGCAAGTATGTTAAATGTGGGAGCATCAAAGTTGCTTGCAGAGTGTTCAACACTATGTTCAAATGGGGAAATGTTCACCTGGAATTCCATCATTGAGGGCTGCCAGCACATGTGAAATGCTGACCATGTTAGAATGGCCATTACAACTCTTTTGGAAAATGCAACAGAAAGAGTTGCAGCACCCCCTGTCACCTTTGTTGTGTTGCTGAATGCATAATGCTAGTGCAGTGTGGGATGTTTTGATAGAACAAATGAATCAAAGTGGTTATCAGTCTGCTACTACTATTCAAAGGAGCCTCATTAACATGTACTGCAAGTGTGGGAGCAATTTAGGAAGCTTGGAGGGTGTCAATGGAATTGCCACACATGATGTGGTCACTTGGAATGCAATGATTCAGGGATATTCAGTGAAATGTGAGGAAGGTTGAAAGATGCTGAAACTATCTCAACAAATGAAACATGGCAGTTGTGCAGGTAGTGCCTGTCAATTTTTTCCTTTGGTGTAGTAGCCTCATTGACTACTACAATGAGGAATCTGGAAGCACCAAGATGCTTTGAACTGTTGGATAGGCATGTGCTCTCTTGAAGTGCCATGATTCATGAAACTGTGAAATCTGGGAAGGTCAAACATTATTGGACTTTTCTGAACAAATGCAACATAAAGGTGTGCAGTCTAATCCATGTTACCTTTGTGGGGTTTCTGAATGCGTGCGCTAATGTAGCAGGAGGCAAGTGTGTTAATTGAAAGCAGTTTTGAGTGTGATGCTTTTGTTTGTAGTGGCTTTGTCAACATGTATGCTGAATGTGGAAGAATTGATGAAGCTTGGTGAGTCTTCAAGAGGATGTCCACAAACAACATGGTATCTTGGAATGCCTCGTTGACATTTATGCAAAATGTGGGAGATTGAACCGTGGTTTGCAAGTGTTGAATAGGATGTTCACACATATTCGTGGAATTAGAAACAAGTCTCCACAACAACTTGAGGTAACATGGCAGTGAGTGCAGTCATTACCATATGAAGGTCACTCACAAAAGTGTCCAAATGTCACCTTAATACCAGCACAAGGTAGTATTTTTGACTACCATGATTGAAGGACATGTGCAATATCAACATCAAAAGGTATTGGAAATTGCAACATGATGGCTTGAGCTAGACTCTATCACCTTTGTGGACTTGCCAAAACCAATGTGCCAATGAAGCAATACTAGGAAAAGGTAAGTGTATCCATGGATAGATCTCACAGAATGGCTATCAGTCAAATGCCCACATGCATAGTAGCCTCATGGATGTGTATGCGAAATGTAGGAGCTTAATTCTTGCACAGGGAGTCTTTTTGCATGGTGTTGTTAATGCATATTTCCAATTTCATGTTCAAACAAGGTGATTCTAGGAGTTGAAGAAAACATGAATATGAAGCAAGTTGCCAAGGTTGGAGGACAGAATGGAGGCTTAGAGTTTGGCATTTGACGTCACTTGAAACCACAATCTAGAAGGCTAGGTAATTAAGCATATTTCTACTTTGGGACACAACAAGGAAGAGAAATCGAAGAAAATGAAAACCTAAATATAATCCAAGATTGGAAACATAAAAATGCAAAGCAAGAATATGATATATGTTAGATGATGATTCAATCAAAATTTTATTTTGATAACATATGAAGATAAAAGTTATAACAAAAAAATGTACTTAAAATTAGTGTTGAATATATTGAAAGTAATGGGAGGTTTTATTTCTATTTATACCCCATTGAGGATTTAATTCAAGAGGTTTGCATAGAGGCTTCCATGTGTGCATTGACCAAAAGAAATTTCTCTTGACTAATAATTAATTAAAGGTTAATTGATATTATATCTCATTGGGGACTTAACTCAAGGAAACTTCCAAATGGAAGGAAGTTTTCCATAGAGATTTTCACGTGTGCATTAATCAAGGAAGCTTCTTAAAATTTTTTGTTATTAATAATAAATTAAGAATTAATTAAAAGTTAACGATGATGCAAATAATGATACAAACGACTATGTTGTTATAAATGATGATGTAAATGATGATGCAAAGTTTATTCATAATTTGGCTTGTCCTTTTTGTTCATCCTTTTAATTCATTCCTTTGGCTTTTCCAATTTCTTTTTTTTTATTATGTTTATTTGTTGTGTTTGTTTACCATTGAAAGCAATGTTGATTCATAATTTGGCTTGTGCCTTTCCTTGGTCCCCATTTTGAATCATCCCCTTGGCTTGTCCTTTTGACAATATTTTTTTTTAAAAGTATGAAAAACCTTTGATATATTAGTATGGTTATTCTATCAAGCTTGGGCAAAAGAAAGGAAGATATATGAATATTGACAATATGAGCATTTGTGAACATGGGCAAATAGTGGGGTGTTTATGGAGTTGTTAGTATAATGAAAATGTGCAAATTAAATGAAATTTTTAAATAATAAATAAATGCAAAATTGAAACAAAGTGTAAAAAAAAAACATGAAATGCATAGTGCATCATAAATTTTTAATATGTTGATATAGAAACAATATGAATTCATTTTTAAAAATGAATGCATGATGCAAATGTAGAGGATGAAAATCAATGTGAACTAATGTGCATTCCCTTAATTGCCAAGTAAAAGTTACAATTCAATTAAAAATAATAATCAAATATAACATATGTACAAGAAATTAAATTAGGTATTTGTTTTAGTAGGTTCAATTCATAAGATGGAGAAGGTGTAATTTATATTGAAAGTTTAAAACAAAAGAGGTGGTATATATGAAATGATATTTATTTGTTCAAAATAAGGATATATCAAAGGTCCAAATTATTATTAATAATCTATTGAAAATTCTCTTAACTATATCCAGGGTATCATTTAGGTGTTTTCATCTAAACCTTTCTAGGTATCATTTTGAGTGATACGTTGATTGAAGACATGATCACCAACTTTCCTTTATGTGAGAATTGAATGGGGAACATTAGATCAAAGAAAAATAAAATAAAATATTAAAGTGCGAATGAAGTAAAACCTTTTACCTATGTCAAGTTTTAAAGGTATAGTGTACAAGGTTTAATGCATAAAGTTCGAACTCATTAGTAATTGTAATGCTATGAATAATGAATATATGTAACAATAATATAAGCACTTAAGAAAAGAGGAAAAAAAATGAAACTCAATTTAACACAAAAATGGATGGTTTTATAAGTTTTTAACACCTTTAATGTCAATGTTTTTTTTTTGCAAGTTTATTTTTGAATTTCACCCAGTATATGACCAAATTCAAGGCTCAAGTGCTTTGTTTTCCTTACTTGAAAAATAATTATGATTTTTTTAATTTTAAGAAAAAAATCAATAATTTAAAAAATAATTTTGGTTATAAATAATTATAACCAATTGGTAAGAACCACCAAACAATAACCGCCTATTTTCAAATTATGAAAATTGATTCATTTTTTAAATAAAAATATTGATACCCTACTATGTTATATAATTTTTTTAAATTAAACCTAATGAAAACCATAACCTTTTGTAATCTATTTTATGAAAACCAAATTTAATGGGTACCAAAAAATCTGATATTTGCTCAAAATTGGTCCAAATGTATCAACTTGGTGGTCCATTAATTTGGGTTACAATGCATTTGTTTTGACTTTGGACCTCGAAGCCTCATTAATTTTTTTGTAACTTTTTAAAAAAAAAAACAAAATCAAATGTTCATTATTCATAATGATATGGATATCAAAGATCAAATGGTCTTCTTCGTTTAAAATGTGATCTAATACTAAAATGCATCTTGATGTGCATTTAAAACAAAATTTAAACATTTGATACATGATATTTA
>Ga0116228_10003369_pt1 | contig 14014 bp, 8 predicted proteins | sample S1TSphfallax_2_FD_89694 | JGI IMG/M metagenome (GOLD analysis project Ga0116228, IMG submission 89694) | Host-associated microbial communities from peat moss isolated from Minnesota, USA - S1T2_Fc - Sphagnum fallax MG | ecosystem: Host-associated > Plants > Peat moss > Unclassified | place: USA... | reverse complement strand
ATACCAAGGTTCAAATCACCTATTTTTAGTTATCACTTCTAGTCTTATCACTATGATAGCAGTGGCATCATTGGATGCCAAATTCATGTTATCTTTTGCTAGATAAAGCCCATTATTTTTCAAGTGATTTGTTGCTTTCTTTTCAATTTATGCACTTCATCATACTAGCAATCTACTCATTGTAGTTGTCCTATTCTTATTGAGATTCATGGAACACAAATAACAACCTTTTTTGGATGCAAGTTTTAACTACGTAATTTAACATGACTTCTAACTACATATGGATGTTGGGCAATTCTCTTTTTTTTATTAAGAACCTCTAGTTTTGGTTATAAAAAATAAATCATAGTGGTTTTAGTTGCAACCCCAACTCCACACATAAATAGAATTGAAATTTTGGTTATAGGTTCAATTCTTTTTTTATAAAAACTTTGGTTTGAAATTTTGACTTGGTTTCAAGTAATTAGGATTAGAATCAACGATTAGCTAAATAACCCTTTGTTTTTATTTCTTTTCTTTTCTTTTCCCTAAAATGTCAATTCTAGTTCGACTTTTGATTCTTAAACAACTGGAACATGATTTTGAATTCAACTTTGGTTCCAAAAATCAAACCCAATTTCAATTCAATTTTTATTGATTGAATTGAACTAGTGATTCTAACCCACCAAATCAAGTTCTCCTGAACATTTTTACATACTTATCCATGTAACCTTGGTATAAGTCTTTAAAACATGCATAAAAAAATAATAGTGATAAATGAAACATGAATGCAAATCGAGATTGATTTGTAAGTACAAATGAGAAATAGTGGTATGCAACCATAATGGAGTCCAAACATTGCAACCAAAGCTTTTCTTCTTTTAAATTGTTTAAACTTCCTTTGTAACATGTGGTAACTTATTTTCAAAAAACAACAATATTTGTGATATCTTTGACTATATGCATAGTTAAGCAACCAACAACTATATAACTTATTTATTTAAGAGGTAAGTTTATGAAATACTTAATGTGAATTGCACTAAATTTAGATATGGGCTTTTGTCGAATTATTAGTAGGTGTGAACCCACCCTTGATAGGATCTAGGTTTGAATATTACCTCCAATTGGTTTGAGTATCATCTAATGTTCATATTGGGGGCAACATTGATATGAAGTTGTCAATAAATGTTAAATATAATTATGGATGTTCATGCCTATTACTTTAGAAATTTGAAAAACAAACATTGTTTACTGCATGCTATTATATTAACCTAGCAAGTTTGATGAATTGTTGATGTTCATATTTTTTATTTTAAATTGTAAGGTTTTGGTAATTGATAATGTTTTTGAAAAAAATAGGTTTTTTGATAGTTTGATGAAGTATTGTTAATTATTATAATTTATTCATCTATTATGGCCATAATTTTTTAACTTAATTAATTTTGTGGCTAACAACCATTGACCCAATTCATTCTACATAAACAAAGCATTATTTATTACAAGCAATGCTTAGATGATTAAATGAAAAGTTTGATGACAATGGTAAAGCATAGGTAAATTTTATGAGATGAAAAAAATTTAAAACCATTTATCAATTTGAGGTTTTAGATCTACAAGCTTGGAAATGGAAAAGAGAATTGAAGTTATTTTACCTTTAAACTACATAATAAAACATCGTTGAAGATTGGTGGTTGACCTATTTTGGTTGGTGTGAAATAAGAGGAAACCAATGCAGCAATGAAAAAAAATTCTTATGTCCTACACTTATTGGTTTACTCTTTCTTTCTAGCTTCCTATTTTTACAACATTAAAAATTGTGAAAATCCCACTATTGCCTTGAATTATTTGTAAACATTTCACAAGAAATCAAAAAAGTTCATGGTCCTTATGCCAAATTGTCAAGGGGGACTTTGTATGAAATTTTTACACATTTAATAATCATTAAAAACAAGTACAAAGCCTATGTAATTGTTGGGTTTTCATTCACCAAAAGCCCACAACATTACCCAATCTCAGCTACATATCATATAGAATAAAAGATCATTAAAACCTTACAAAACCATAATTCAATAAAATAACCCCTAAATGTAACATTGGTGTAACCTTTGATTAACACAATTCATAAAAGATTGCCCCATATAGTAAATAGCCCACAACATAAAAGGTTCAAAATGTCATAATCATGGACCAAAAATATTCATTAATTTTTTTTTGAATTGGTTTTATTAACTCTCACAATAGTTACCAACAAACTTTACCTTTAAATTGGGAGAATGAAGGCAAAACAATGGGCCTCATGGTAGCTTTCTTAATCAAATTGCAAAACATACCAAAATCCTTGGTGTTTAATTTTGATTAGACAAAATTTCACTTAATACCTACAAGGGGTTCAAGGATATGAAAGAAAAAAATGCAAAACATGTACATGTAATAAAAATAGAGAACAAAAAAAGGCATAATATTTTTTTTTAAATTGTTGCTTCAAGGTCAAAACCAATGGTTCCTTCCATGTCATCTTTATTGGCAAAATAAAGATATATCTAACACCTCACAACCATGGCAAAATTTTATGCTCCTTTGAAAAATGGCATTTGACATATTCTAACAACCATTGGAGCACCTTTCAATTTACATTTTGTGATCAACTTATGTCTTGGAACCATATAACTCAATGCATTAATGTAATAGTTTCACTTACCCAATAAATAAAAGATGGTTTTGTTGATTGATTGTTGGTTAGTCAACAAATCCAAGGACTTTCTAAATTGGATGAAAACAAATCACTCAACATTTTAGATCGTCATCCTAGTTAATTGTTGTAATCAATTTTATAATCAATTGATATTTTCATTTAGAGGCCTTTGAACATGGTTTTTACAAAAAAAATTTAGCTTGGTTGTCAAGATCTATTACAAAGTAATTGGACTTGGAAATGAAGGTGAAAACGGATTAAATAAAAAATTTCTAATCAAACCATAGGGAGCTAATAAAAATCTACTTTCACCTAGCTTTGGCAAGGTAATTTTGGTGTATAGTTTATTATCAAAGCTAGATGAAAGTATATGCAAAATAATAATAATAATTTATCAAAAAAATGTTGTACTTTGGGGTGAAAGCACAATCAAATATACACAAAAAGTTGCTTTATGTAGTTATAATCATATTTTTACACATAAATGCAAGAAAACAAAATCGAAACCTTTTTAATCATTGTTAAACCATCAAGTGCTAGATATTGAATTTATATTATGTTGTATACAAAGGTTTGGTAAACTTTAATGTACTAAAAGTAGGTCAAAAGTATTTTTGAAATTGATTGGTGGAATTTCGCTAAAAAATACTTTTACATTAAAATTTTGATATATTATTATTTTTACCCTACACGTTGAAAGTGCATAAATAAAATTTAGATGGCCATTAACCAAGAAAGTTTTTAAATCCAATATTGCATCTATTTGAAGCCTATTTGTTTCTTCGAACAACCTGAAAAATAAACAAAATTTCACTTGCATTTTTAAAAAAATCTTAAACCTATTTCAAACATGTGGTTCTTTAATATCATTGAATTCAAATAATATGTTCATATTGATCATTGAATTAAATAATATTTCTAAATTTAATGTGCTAAGGTTTAAATTATGGTTATTTTACACTTTTCTTGACAAGGATCTTGAAATTTTTGATCATGCTTTCACCTTTTGAATGTTTTTTTTAGCAATGAGAAATTTTATTTCTCGTAAAGTATGTGGTAAATAGGTTTTAACAAAGATATTTTCTACTTTTTACTAAAATCACACCTTCAAAATATATATAAATTGTGGGGAGATATATATATCCCCAAACATAATATATATGTACATTTAAAAGTTGACCAAAAATATCCCCATTTACAAATTTACCACCCAACAAATGGGGATTTTTGGGTTGTTTTTATAAAAAAATTGGTCCTAATTTTTTAATAATAAATCTTTACATTAATAATAAGGTGCAAGAGGGTTTTCAATTATATTCAACCTTTTTATGTTATTTGTTATTTGTTTTGGTTTATATGTATGATATAAGATAAAACCAAAGGCATTGGCTTTTTATGTCTACTTGACCATGTCTTTACCCCATAACTTTGTGAGTGGTTTCATGAAACATGACACCATGCTCCATAAAATGAAAGAGGCAAGTCAACCATTTGCTACCTCCATGATACAACCCATAATGTAGGGCATGATAAAATCTTTCATTCTTAAAGTCATATATGACACACCTAGAGGTTTCAAAGTCACAAGAAAATGGATTCGTCAATTTTTTAAATAATACATGAATTGGACTTTCAAAGTGGGAACAACATTAACAAATAAACTTCCAAATGATTGGGATCAACAACAGTGAAAGATGAGTCACATGATTGTTTACCTTGTAAAAACTTACAACATTTTTACAACCTTTGTGGTGAACGGTGGCCAAATTAAATTACACCTTTTGCCAACAACAAGAGAATGGATATGGGAGAGTATGGTGCAAAACACATCAAGGTATTGGGGATTGAGGACAAGAGATAGGTGACATTCATTGTTTCATCATCAGTGGATGGATTGCTCCTACCCCCTCAAGTTGTCTTTACATGTACCAAACATAAAACACTACCACCAAATAATGAAGGAAAATTCATGTGCATCATCAACAATGGATGGGATTTCACTTTTAGTGAGAATCATTGGTCAACCCTTGAGAACATAAAAAGATTTGTTCACAAAATTATACTATCATATTTGCATTCACAAATTGAACAATTAGGTTTGCCAAAACATTAAAAAATGCTATGGATGTTGGATTGTTGGTTTATACACAATAGCAAGGAGTTTCTATATTGGATGAAGGAAGATCACCCCAACATTTTGGTCATCTTCATACTAGCAAATTGCACAAATGAACTATAACCTACAAATGTGATTTTACAATGACCACAAAAACATGCATTCAAAGTTGAATTCAATACATTGACTACATTGGTCATCTAAAAATAAATTGACAATGGATAGGAAAAATCTGTTAATTTCAAGATGAGTAACCTCAAACCAAAAATGTGTAACTAGTTACATGTTCCATGGATGAAGGTGAAGGAGATGAAAAGCATGATTGTGAAGGGATGGGATAAGACAGGAATCATAAGAGCATTTGGAATCAAATTCCAACATGCTGCAATGTAGGCCAATATTGTTACACAATTGTTCACAATCATTCAAGGCATTAAAGATCAAATGGAAAAAGATCTTGATGTAGACCCAACACTTCCAATATCAACAATCATGGAAGAATGTTTGTAAGAAACTTTTGTCTCAATTTAGTCATCTAAAGGTCCAAGCACATGAGGATCAAAATTGTGAAAATTGGCTAGGAAATAGAAAACAATATGAAAAGTTACAATGTCAGAATTACTTACTACAACAATTTTGTTAAAAATTGCGTGGTAAGTATTTTTGTTTCAAATTACCTACTCCTTGGATGATGTTTTTAATCACATACAAATACAAATACAACATTAGATTTTGAATTAGTTTGAATCAGAGCCAATTTTGCATTTGTTGCACTAGAGCATTTTCAATATGACTGTTAGTTTTGGCTTAAACATTTTTGCCTGCATCTAAAAACCTTTCCCCAAAACATTGTTGTCCAAACAATATCAACATTTCATTATTAAACAAGGTTCTATCTATCTATTTAGTTTGTGTTGTGAGACTAAATTGAACATGATGAAAAAGTAAAAACTCAATCAATGAACTACTTGAGAGATTTGTAAACATGGGTTACTGCATGTACCTAATAGTGTAGCAACAGGTGTGCAAAACAAAACATAAGGGTAAATTATGTGTGGGAACAAAATCAAACACCAATAACCTCAACAAATTTAAAGGTTTGTTGAATGTTTAGACATATAACAAAATTGACAACCTCAATAATACAACATATGAGATAAGTTTTATGATTGAAATAAGTAAGGAATCATTATGAAAACCTTGAGCCTCTTATGCATGTGAAAAGTCTAAATAATTGCCAAGGATGCTTTAAAGATTTGAATTGGTAGTGAATTAAGAAGATGTTTGTAATAGTACCTTTTGTTGTCATGATGGAAACCAACTTGTTACCAAATGATGCCACTAACATTTGAGTTGCCCCATGGCCCCTAATGAAAATTAACTACTATAGGGATTCCAACCCATAAGGTTTTTGTTAAGTTGAAGGCTAATGTGTTTGTTTTTATGGTCACTATAATAGACTTAATAATGACACAAAAAGACCATAATTATGATTGTCAATGTTTAACCACTACAACAGTCTTAATAATGACACAAAAATACCATAATTATGATTGTTGATGTTTAACCACTACAACAGTCTTAATAATGACACAAAGATATTGGAATCCAATAACTAGATGATTGATTTTGTGTAGATGGATTTTTTGTGGAGTTTAGGCGTGATAGATTCTTTCACCTCTAGATTGAAATCTAGCTTATTAACCAAAGCAAGTAGAATAATAGACTTGCTAGCACATGAAGGACCCAACAACAAAATCATCATTTTGACAATTTGTAGCAAATAAGCAATAGAAACTAAATATGGATGTGAGAAGTATTGTTACAAGGCCACATACTGAGCACCAATGGAGTTGCTCTTACACTTTTTGGGGTGTTCAAAGTCAAAACAATAATGCCTACAAAGTAGTTAACAACTACTATTTCATGAACTCCTCATTACAAGCCATTACAAAGTACATTAGAACATCCAACATGGAGAGTATAAACATGAATGTAGAGAAAATGGCAACTCTAAAAGTATAAATTTACAATCACACATCATTGCAAATAAACCTAAAATATATTGATCCAAATTGAATATTTGAACCAATCCTAAATTCTCCTTGTGTATTAGCTTCAAATTGATTCAAATCGGCCATGGCATCCAAACTAGTGCTAAGCATAGTTGCAGCAAGGGCAACTACCATAGCTTGTTTCAAAGCTCATGATTCCACAGCCCCTTTCTACCTCCCAACTTCAACCCTAAAAGGAGACCCTCTTCTTCTTCCACACAAATCACCCTTCTTCTTTCCTCTAGTACAAAATTCTCATAATTCAACATTCAAGAAAAGTAAACAAACATCAAATTACAATCCACATAGGCTTGAAGCAATTGAGCTCCTGACAAGCTTTGATTTTTGGTCATTTACATTCAACTTTGAGTAAAACCCATTGGATTAGAGAGCAACAACAAATCCAACTACTAATAAATTGAAACACAAACACACAAACAAAAAAAACAAAAAAAACAAAAAAACCTTACCTAAACATGTTTTGGTGGATATAGACTTGTTGTGTCCACTTACACCAACACCACCAACATGGTTGTGACTATCACCACCTGATGTTTTGCACACACATGTGAGCAACATCCCAAACCTTTTATTTTACATATGAATTCGCAGGCCATTATTGAAAAAAAGCGAAACTATTAATGACATTATGCCAAAATGTGTCCTTCATGATTGGAAAATTTTGCAATTATGTTTAAATCTAGTGATGTAATCATTTTCCTAATCATTTATTTTTTTTGTTCAAAATCACTTTCCTTTAGTCATTTTCATGACTATGTTGTGACATTTGTGAGTATGTTGCAACTACATTGTCTAAATAACCACATGTGAATTTTTACTTTTTTTTTTAATGTTATTCAATTTTTAAGAATCATTAGATTAATTTATTAATTAATTTCTAGTACATTAAATTAATAAATTACATTCTAAAAGCATAAATAATCTTAATTATAACCTATATTTTTTTAATAAATTTATTCAATAATAAACACAAAAAATTAATCACAACATTTGCAATCATTCATTTATACAATTAAATATACATTTATTTAATGTATATTATTCAAATTTATCACTATTTTATTATAACATTATATTTAAATACTAAAATTTCATAAATTTATTAATTATATAACATTATTTGATACTTTTAAAAATAGATGTTAACATTAAAATTAATATTTTACATCATAGATAGTATAATTTTTATATATATTGAATATAAAATATTTATGATCTATTTATGAATATTATATGTGAATAAATCATATATTAAATACATCAAACTTTTATAATATAATATTTTAATAAAATATAGGTTTTAAATGTGGGAGGCATATCATTATTTATTATTATGTTGGATATAAAAAACTTCCATTTATAATTAAATCATGCGCTTGAATTTTTAAAGAAAAAAATGGTCATTGAAATATTATTAAATAACAAAATTCAAACTTTTTTTACTCAAATGAATTTACATCATTGAAAAAAGATTAATAGTGACCTTTTAATTTTTTCATTTGGACAAAATATGAATAAGATATTAAATATTAAAAGTGGCATTTGTGCAATGTTTACAATGAAACATAGCTTAAATAAAATGCACCCCACTAAGTGTACATATCAAATGGGGTGGTTTGTCGGTTAAGGATTTTATCTCCATCCTTGGGGTCCAAGCATCAACACTCACAAATGACATGGTTGTAGTCAATAATAATGTTGCAACCCTAGCCTTGGGCTCACGACCAAGGCAAAGGGGTTGCAAGGTTGCGGGCCAAGAAGGAAGCTCGGGAGTCATGCTCCCGGGAGTGCAAGAAAATGTGAGGGAATGGACCCTCACACTCCCAAGGGAACTCTCACATTGGGAATTAGAGTCCCGGTGGATTCCTAGATGTTTAGAAAGCAATTACAGAGGTCAAAACCCATGGAAAGGCACCAAGTATACTATAAGGGGGAAGGTGGTGGCTTCCCCCAAGTCCGGGCCGTGGTGAATCTTGTGAGTCCGAATTGCTTGTGGCTCGTCTTAACACCAAAAGTGTTCCAACTTTGCACTAACCACCTTGTGTTGGTTTGGTGCATGTTCATGTGAGCAGTTGAAGCTTGTCAATTCTTCCTAGTCCCATCCCAGAGCTCTAGCACGCCCCTCTACCTTTCCAAAGTGCTACGAGCCAGGGAGCGTGCCCTGACTCCTTATTGGACTCACATTTGAATCCCTCAAGGAATTGGGAGCGCGTCAAATAATATATTGATTAAATATTCTTTATGTTTAAGCCTTCAAAACTTAGGTATCTACCTAGGCTTGCTAGGTACCTATATTATGTGGCATACCTAGTTATTTAACCTACATTTTTAGGTTAACATTATGTATTGCCACATGTCAAAATATCATAAGATGAAAACAATAATAATATAAATTATTTAATAACAAAATATATATATGTATTACTATTCAATTAATCAATGTTATGTATCTATATTTATATTATGATTACAGGTAATTATATATGATTATTTATATAAATATATAATATAATATATATTAGGTGTGTGTGTGTGTGTTTAAAGTTGGTTGCCTCGACATCGTGGATCCTAACTCTATGGAGCTTCATAATTTACATTGCCAAGTGATTTATTCTAAGGCATCTATTGGTGGATTCAAGGTCAAGTCTACAGCACCAACTTGCCTTTTTTGTCTCCTCTTTCGAAAATAGATTTCCAACCTTGTCACCCAATGATTCACCAAAAGAAAAAGACCAAAAGCTTCATGGCAAAAGCCAAATCAAGCAAAGATGATTCAAGGCCTTGGATCTTGTTTACACAAAATGTTTGGGTAGTTTGTAACATTGAAAAATTTCAGTATTGTGAAAATTTCAACACTTGTTAGTTTAAGGTTTCAAAAAATTTGATGGGTATCACATTATAATTATTGAAAATTTTGGTGATTTTAAATTTGAATTATTTAATGTCGAAACAACCAAGGTATTACAATATTGGGAAAAATAGGCCAAAAATATTCTTTTAATAAAACACCAACAATCAAATGATGAGTTTCACATCCATTTAGGATACCATGCATTTTACTAATCAACCACAACTCTTTCACAATTACATTTTCAAATGGACATGAAAATTGAAAAATGCATTATTTTCCCCTACAAATTATCATTTTTATTGAAATCAAATTCATGCCAAGTCCAACCCGTCATCTAAAAAATAAATAGAAGAATAAAAAACCTTTGAAAAACATGAACTTCCATCTTCTTTGCCCTATTTGGCATACTAAAAAAAGATTATAACACTTGAACTAAATATAATGAATAATAAGAAGGCAAGTCTCACATACTCAAAAGTCCAAGTGATAAAGCTATTTGAAGCAAGTATGCCAACATTATTTATGTGATGATAAATTGGGTCCAAGTTGTTTTCCAAAATGTTCAACCTTAGCCCATTCACATCCACTACCATATTTTAAGGTCAAGATAGTGAAATCTTTACAATGTGTTACCCATCAAAACTTGCTCACTTTTATTCAATTTTCTCACTTTATGTGTCTTGTGAGATCCATACAACACTTAACCAAAGGTAGCATGGTACTACTGTCATGCATTATCATGGGTTGTCATGGATGGCAAGTAAAACTAATCAAAAGCTCAAGAGTAAAGGAAATAAAGGACATGGCACTAGTACCTAGATCATGTTGTCAAGGAGATAGAAAGATCTTAGTATACATGAAAAAAACTTACAAAACTAAAAAAACAAGAAATGCAAGGAACTTTGTTGATGATATTGACCCCTCCAAAAATAAGCAAATCAAATACTACCATGAAAATGACAATATACACCTACAAATTTTGTATATTTGAGCTCTTCAAAACTTCAAAGACTACTAATGGTGAAGGCACAACATAAAGGTTAATGATAGTTCATGGCAAAAAATAAAAAACATGGTAAATGAAACAGAGCTTCCCATTTGAAACAAGGAAAGCCATAATGAACATTTTAATGTGCATATCCCTGAAAGCCAATTGAAAAAATCTACAAATATTTTTCCCTTTAATTATACATTGAATAATCCTTTTTCAAAAGGGACATAAAAGGTGAAATTTTTTTCAACAATAACAACACACAATTTGATGTTTTTTAAATATTTGGATATTGATTTAAATTGCCAAACCAAAATAAGAAAAGAAGGAAATCATAGGAAATAAGGTTTTGGGGTTTTATTTAATGGGAAAGAGTACACTAAAGCTAGCTCATGATAACAAAATAAGTACCTTGAAGTGAAATAGGTAGTAATGAACCAATTAAAAAGTTGCTTCCTAATAACTAGATGACAATCCATAAAGTATTACAAAGGATTGCAATAGTATCTTTGCAATCATGGTCACCATATTTACAATAATCTTCCAACTCCAAAGTTAGGATCCTTACAACCACACCAACCCATTCAAAAAAAAATGCAAAACCCAAACGACAAAACATCAAGTTATGAAACAAACAATAAAGATACATTGAACATGACCATACATGAGACAAAAAAAACCATTTTGGTCCCTTGCACTTTTCACAACAAATATAGTAAAATGAAATGTCATGTGAAATGGCCCTATAATCATTCGTTGCATAATAAACTACATTAAATTGTTAACCTAATTTCAAGAAATTTCAAACATTACTACAAAATGTGGGTGTAGTTCAGTAATCCCCATTCATAGATTAGTGAATTCACTCAAAATCTACTAAAATCACTTGGCATACAAGAATAACTTTTGTTGTAGTGAAAAAAAGTGTATTCTTATTTTGAAGATATTTGATAATATATTTTCAAAAAAATGAAAAATTCTTGAACATTTTGTCATAATTAATTAAATAATAAGCCTATGAAGTTACTATGGTATTAATTGATGATCAAGAGGCAAAACACATAACATTTGGAAAAAATTCTTACGTATATTTGCAAGTCGCCTTATAACAATGAATATCTCTTTTACAAAAGAGGAAGGATATTATGCCTATTCCTAAAAAATGAAACATAAATCATTATACATGTGAAATCATTTTCACATTTAAGTAGGCATGAAATCCCTCCTCACCCTATGCCTCATGAACTTTATATATGTTTAGGTACATGATAAGATTTTCATGTGTTTTATGATGTTTAAAACCCAAGCATGGAAAACAATCCCAAAATAAAAGGTTGGATTTCGCCAATGTGATTTTCGCCAATTTTGTGATGTAGCTAATGTGGCGATCATCAATTTTTTAAAATAGCAAAATTTGGCTACATATATTATATGAAAGTCAAAACACAATTAAAAAAATTATATGTTCTTGGCTACTTACTAAAACTGATCATAAGAATATGGTGATTTGAAGATTTTTTTCCTTTTTCAAAATCTAACAAATTTGGGTCAAATCCATGAAAAATCCTTTGAATACATCAAAATCATATTTTTCAAACCAAAATTTGGCAAAAATTCGTTAGTGAAAAAGTGATCAGAAGTTTCATATCTTAAGCCCTTTAATTTTGGACATGTTTCACCTTGGCACTTTGCTTGTACATATTACACCCATTGTGAACGGGTAATGTCAACAATTGGGAAGAAAGGAATGTTCTCAAGTTAGTCTTTCCCCGATCAATACTTTAAAAATCAATAAGATAAAAAGATGTCCATTCAAGTCTTTAAAATTCTTAATACCATCGACCGATTACTCTAATGAGTTGTAAATTATTTTTTTAAAAACTTGATAACAACATTGTCAAATAAAAGAGGTGGTGAGCCTTTTCTTCCAATGATGTCATTGAAAGTAATTCCTCCTTTTGTTAGGGGACTGGAACCTTTTTTATAACACCATTATCTTGGAAATACGTTGTTCAAAAACAATTTTCAAAGCTTAATTTTATTGTTTAGTTAGGATCCAATGTGCACATTTTGGTTTAGTTGCACGTTAATGCCTTGAGATAATGTAAATATTAAAATTAACATATATCAATATGTACTAATCAAGTGCATGTTTATAAAGGTTTATGTCATATAAAAAATATGATTTAAATATGCATATACATTTTTAAATATATGAATTCACCTTTTATTTTTATAGATGCAAATTGTGTTCTCAATTATTAATTTTTGATTACAACCATGTTAATGTTGGTCATGTCAAAGAGATGGAATTTTTACTCCTCTTCATTGAGCAATTTTCTTTTTTCATGGGATTGATGGATGTTTTCAAAAAACAATTCATTAATATTTTGTAAAATGGAAATTACCCAAGTGAGAATGTACAATGATTTAAGCATATTATAGGTTCCAACCAAGTTTTCTATTTCAATTACACCAAAAAATCAATCAAAGGAACAACATTCACTAATAGCATTTTAAATTTAATTGTGAACTACCTGACTTTAGGGTTAGTTTTTTCATTGAAATAATTATTATATATTGAAGTTCTTTTTTGTGGAAAAATGAAATTGAAATGTTGAAAATTATCACAACTATGGCAAACTATGGAATGAATATTTTCATTATTCATATGACATTATTATAGAAAAATGTAGAACATTAAAATACATATAATGATTCCAAATCTAAGATAATTGGACTATGCATTATTATGCATACCAATGACAATCAATTGATGAAAAAATATGAATTGATTTTGTGGAAATTAAGTTCCATTCAAACAAATATATTGATTGACTTGCATTCAATTCACTTTGAATTGTATGTTCAAATTTCAATTTAATTCAAATCAAATCAAATTCCATTGAGAAAAATAGATGCAAATTGGTACAAAAGTTATTGAAATTTTTCTTGTAACTATGATGTTGAAAAAAAAACCTTTCAAAAAAACAAAGATCCCACAAGACACCTTTCCATCCCTCTTTGCTTGAAAATTAGTTAAAACACACACATTCCGCTTTGAAATTATCCAAAGCTCAACTAATGAAACCTTTAAAAAAAAACCTAAACCAATTTCAATGAATTATTTTCATTAAAATTTTGTTATTTAAAAATAATAATTATTTGTTTTCATCAAGTGGAAACTGACCCAAGCTATGATATCATTTCATCACATTTAATTATTTATAACTTACTCAAGACATAGATTAACTTAACCCAAATTGCATTACATGTAATATATTTCAATCATTGTAAATTACAATTAATT
>Ga0116228_10003368_pt1 | contig 14015 bp, 16 predicted proteins | sample S1TSphfallax_2_FD_89694 | JGI IMG/M metagenome (GOLD analysis project Ga0116228, IMG submission 89694) | Host-associated microbial communities from peat moss isolated from Minnesota, USA - S1T2_Fc - Sphagnum fallax MG | ecosystem: Host-associated > Plants > Peat moss > Unclassified | place... | reverse complement strand
TAAAACCCATATAGAAGGTGAAAATTTCAACAAAATGGACTCATTGAAGTGAAACTAACTTCTTTGTCCTTCTTATTTTCAAATAATTACACCAAAAATTTAATTTTCAATGAAATATGAACTTTGTAATCTAGGAAATTAAATTGATTTTGATGAAGAAAATGAACAACAACAAAGTCATAGGTAAAGCAAATCCCAAATTAAATGATTTTTGAAGCAATTTTTTTTTACACCATTCTACCTAACCCTAAACTTGCTTGGATTTTTTTTGTACTTGAACATGTTAGCCAACTTATTTTTTTCTTCCATTATTTGGGGTTGGGGCATTTTGAAAAAAAATATGCTCAAATCCTTTTTTTTAAATGCCCCCAAATTTGTTAGTTTTTTCCCCATGAAAAAATGGAAAAAATAAAATAAAATAAATTTATAGCAGTTTTTTATGCTTGGTAAAGCCCTTAGCCATAAACTATACAAATTGGGGCCCACACTCAACTCCACCTTGGACATTTTTTAATTTTGAAAATGGGCCCTTATTTTAGTTTGTTGTCATAACCTTAACATTGGGTTTGCAATTAAGTGTGAAATGCAAGGGCCCATGAGGTCAATAGGGTGTTTAAATGTGAAACACACTTTCAAAAATGGGGGAGAGTGCAAGGGATGAAGCCCAATGACTACCAAGTGCACTTCCACTTTGGGAGTTGCACTCATGTGGGAGTTGCAAATATGCGAGAGTTATGAATGTTTAGAGCCTTGGTTGGAAAAACAAACAAGCACCAAATTGGGCCCCTAGGATACCATTAGAAAGTTCTTGAAACGTAGATGCTTAACGTGCCCTTGCATTGTTTATTTAGACTTAATTTGCATGAGTTATGATCAAAAGAAGGGTTGGGAGTCAAATTGGAAATTTGACTCTTGACCATAAATCCCATGAAAGCAGACATCAAATGAGGTTTGATTGGGGTGTGTTATACACCATTGGAGAAAACCTTTTGGAAGGCTACAAGATATTGCCCTTGAATTCTCAAAATAGACTTGATTTGAGAAAGATATGAACATCCAAAGTTTTGAAATAGCAAGAGTCCCAATTTTGGGACTCCCACTTGGGAGTCCTAGGGAAAAATGACATTTGGATGTAGTCCCCATGAAGAGGCATAGAGTATATGATAGGAAGGGGAGTGGTGTCTCCTCCCAAACGTTATGGGTTGTGTAAAAGCTTATGCTTGGATTTGTCCCTATTAAGTTCATCGCACCATTTCCATTCAACTTGCACTAACAACCCTCTTTTCTTGATTGTGTAGGTTGACCTCATCTTGAATTCTTGCTTGTGAGTTCATCTTAATCCCATCCCAGAACTCCAACACACCTTCCTACCCCCAAAGTGTTGTGAATTAGGGAGTGTGCCCTAACTTTTTTTTTTTCGTTATTTCGCTCCAGGACCCACCTTTGGGTCTCTTAAGGAGTTTGGGGGTGTGTCACTTGGTATCAAAGCTCTCATAAGAGCTTTATCCATTGAATGTGTAGTCTAATTGCACCCAAGAAGAATCGCAAGCTAGTTGAAGAGGTTGTGGTGACCGAACCCACCCATACCCCAAATGTTTTGCCCAAGACCAATATGGAGGAATAAGAAGATTATGAAGAACAAGAGGATTGTGACAACTATGAAAGTGAAGAGGAGCAACATTCCATAGTTCTTTTCACACTAAAATAATTAGAAATTCTACTAAAAATGAATAGGCCCGATTTTGTTGGGCTAGATAAGGCCCTCAAAAGAAGATCATCTAAAAGCGTAGCATTTAAGTCCATTAAGCCTAGGAATTTTGACAAGGTCCAAGATCGAAAGGTTGTAGATGTTTGGTTTGTAAAAATCAAGGACTACTTTCATGCCGCTAAAGTTGGGCGACACTTAATTGTGGAATTTGTTTGGTCCTATTTAAAGGGTTATGTTTCGACATGGTGAAGTATAGTAAGACAAGAGGAAGGGAAGACCCATGGCTACACATGGAAATTCTTCAAGGAACGCATTGAATTAGAATTCATTGCAAAAAAAATTGACTACATTTCAAGGTGTAAACTTCGTGACCTTGTGAATTAGACGAATGAAAATTTGCACCAATATGTGAGGGCGTACACTGAATTCATGCTTGAAATTCGACATATGCATAAGTTAGATTGGGTGTGCCATTTTGTGATGGGGCTCCCAATTTGGGGCAAGCGTAAGCTTGAAGAGAATTGGCCCACCTCATTATCTGAAGCCATAAAAAAAGTGGAAGATTTATTGGAAGTGGGACAAAGTGAAAAGTCTGAGGTTAAAAAGGAAAAAAGATTCTTCCATAAAAAGGCACGCCATGAAGGGGAATGGAACCGTGGGCAAGACATTTCAAAAGGGGAAAAATCCAAACAATTTCAAGGCTCGAGTTTCAAACCTAAAGGAAATTTTGTCAAGAAAAGGGCTCTTTTAAAAGGGAGCCAACCCAAGGGGGACACTAATGGGAAGCCCAAAGGAACGTGTTTTAATTGCAATGAGGTGGGACATTATTCCAAGGATTGCCCCAAGCCCAAACAAAGCAATTGGGGTTCCAAGATAATTGCCCCTATCACCAACCTAATCCAAAGTGAATGTAATCGCCTTATGTTCTTAAAAGGAAAGGTTTATAAGCAAGAAATGTTATGTCTTTTGGAAACAAGGGCTTCCCATAACTTCATAACCCGAAATAGTGTTGAAAGAATGGAGCTCCAATTGGAAGAGTTCAAGGCACCCATTGAAGTGCATTTTGTGGATGGGGTTCCCCATCCAATCACGTTACAAGCAAGAGATGTGTTTCTTCAACTAGGGAATTAGAGAGGAAAGGTGGACTTGTTGGTTTCCACTTTAGGGGAAATGGAATGCATTTTGGGAATGGAATTCATCACCTATCAAAATGTGCTCATAGAAGGGCACAATGGGTTAATTAAAATCCCATCCAAAAATGGGATCGTTCAGGTTAAGACACATGAAATGCCTAATGGGTGGGCTGATTATCCACTTAATGTTAGACAAAAATTGGGGAAAAAAATGCATGGGAGGTTATGGCATGTTGTGCATGATGTGTGTGTTGGACGAGTTTGATCCAAAAAAGGTTACCAACTTAGTGAGTCCTCATAAATGCATTGAATGAGTGTTGGATGAATCCCCATATGTGATGCCCGAAGAGCTACCCGATGAATTGCCCCCGAGAAGACAAGTTGACCATGCAATTGAGGTGATGGCGAGAATGACACCTCTCGCCAAGGCCCCATATCAAATGAGCCATGATGAGTTGAAAGAACTTAAAGTTCAACTTGAAGAACTTTTTGCAAAAGGGTTACATCAGACCTAACAAGTCACCATATGGGGCACTCATCCTTTTTGTTCACAAGAAAGATGGGACATTGAGGATGTGTGTGGATTATAAAACCTTCAATAAGGTGATAGTGAAGAATTGATACCCATTACTTTGAATTGACGACTTGTTTGATTAACTTTTAGGAGCTAAGGTGTTTAGTAGGATTGACCTACGTTCAAGATATTACCAAATTCAAATTATGGAAGGGGACAAAGAAAAGACCACTTGTTGCACAAGGTATGGCTCATACAAGTTCTTGGTGATGCCTTTTGGATTCACTAATGCACCTATCACATTTTGCACACTCATGAACGACATTTTCTGAAAGTGGCTTAATGATTTTGTGGTCGTATACATAGACAACATTTTGGTTTATAACATCTCTATGAAGAGCATGTGAAGCATCTTTGAAAGGTGTTCCAAAGGTTGAAAGAAAATAAATTGTATGTTAAATTTGAGAAATGCAAATTCATGATGATGGAAGTGGATTTCCTTAAACATAGATTCACCCAAAAAGGTTTGAAAATGGATGATCGCAAGGTGAAGGCAATTTTGGATTGCGAGCCACCTAGGTCAGTTTCCGCCTTAAAATCATTCCTAGGATTGGCTTCTTATTATCACAAGTTCATTAAAAACTTTGCCAAGATAGCCACGCCTTTGAAAAACCTTTTAAAGAAGTCATCTGGAACTTATGAATGGGATGAAGCATGCAATGAGGCCTTTGAAACCTTGAAAGGCATTTTGGTTGAGGCACCTATGTTGAAGTTGCTCGACTTTGACAAGGATTTTGAGATCCTTTCGATGCCTCCGACTTTGTAACTAAAAGAATCCTAGTGTAAGATGGAAAGCAGGTGGCGTTTGAAAGCAAAAAGTTAACCGAAACGAAGTGAAGGTGGCCAACTCATGAAAAGGAAATGTGGGTCGTGATACATTACCTTAAGACTTGGGGCCATTACATAGGCTCCAAGGATGTGGTGGTGTGGACTGACAATGTCATTTTAAAATACTTCACAATTGAACGAAAGTTGTCATTAAAACAAATGAGATGACGAGACACATTGGCCTTATTCAATGTGGACATTCGGCATAAGCCTAAGAAAGATAATGTGGTGCCCACTGTGTTAAATCGAAAGCACCAACTTAAGGTGGTGTACATGGGAAAAACATAATTTTAAAAAGAAGTTCAATTAACAAGTTGTTGTGACAAATTTGCTAGGGAAATAAAACAAAACATTAAAAAAGGAATAAAGTCACACTTCCATTTGTGGGATGGATTATTGTGGTATAAACAAAATCAACTTTATGTTCCAAAAAAAAGGCTTAGGGATGTGCTCATGAAGGAGTGTCATGATGGGCCCCTTATGAGCCATGGTGGTGTAAAACGCACCATAACACTCTTCAAAAAAACTATTATTAGCCTAATTTGAAAGATGATGTAGAGGAATACATGAAGACTTGCTTGACTTGCCAACAACATCAAACATTCAATAAGAAACAAACATGATTATTGCAACTATTACCGATTCTTGAAGTGTTATGGGAAAGTGTGTCCATGAATTTCATGGTAAGTTTACCACCATCAAGGGGATTTGATGTGATCATGGTGGTGGTGGATCGATTTAGCAAGATGGCACATTTCATTCCCACCAAAGAAAGTGCCATGGCCCAAAAAATGGGAAGGTGGTTCTTCATACACATATTCAAACATCATGGCCTCCCCAAGGACATTCTGTCGAATCGAAATCCTAAAATCACAAGCAAGTTTTGCTGAGTTTTATGGAAGCACATGGGGTAGAAGCTCAAGACGAACACTTCATTTCGACCCTAAATGAATGGGCAAACTGAGAAAATGAACTTGGTTGTCCAACAATTCCTAAGGAATTATGTGGTGGCAAATCAATAGGATTGGGTGGACCATTTGGAGCTGGTTGAGTTTTGTTACAACAATTCAAAGCACTCTACAATAGGGGCCACACCTTTTCAAATGGTGACAGGCAAGTCATTAAGCATGCCTATGACTTAGGCCACAAATGGGCAACCCCTAAGTGATGTAAATGAGGAAGTGCCAATGGTCATGCAACTTGATGAGAAAAGGTGGCACTCGTGGGAGATGGCCAAAACCAATATTCGAAATGCACAAAAACAATACAAGGATTTTGTAAACAAGTCTTGACGCGAGGTGATTTTGAATAAAGAAATGAAGTGTGGTTGAACAAAAAAAAATTCAGTTCTCAAAAGGTTTGAGTCACAAGTTTTAGGCCCATATGTAGGCCCATTCAAAATGTTGGAAAAGAAATTTCCTTACATTTACAAGTTGGAATTACCGGAAAACCTTAAAGTTCATCCCATATTTCATGTCTCATTTTTTAAGTTGGTTGCATGTGATGCCTCAAAGCCTAATCAAAAGTACAACTCAAGGCCTCCACCAATTTTATCGATAATGAACCTAAATTTGAAGTGGAGGTTGTGCTCGAATCAAGGCAACTAAGGGGACAAGAATGGGAATACTTAGTCAAGTCGAAAGGATACCATCCAATAGAGGCATCTTGGGTAAATAAATTAGACATGGAACATGCCCAAGAACCCATAAAAGAATTCCACAATAGATCGCAAGAAGTAAAGAAAATGTAGAACATGATGAGGACATCACCTTTTCTTTAGTGGGGGAAGAAATTGCATGAATGTACCATGTCAAGTTGCAAGTGAAATAAAGGCTAAAGATTTCCAAAAAATTGCATCATGAACATAATGAGCATGGTTAGAAAACAGTAGTAGAAATGGCATGGGACAAGTGGAACTTCCTTGTGTAAGTTCAAATCAAAATTTGAACTCCCATTTTGGGGTTAAAAGAAATTTTGGCCCCAAAAGAGGAGGCGGGCAAGGTGAGCTTGTGGGGATGTGCTTATGCTTAAAGTGCATCCCAAAGGGTTGGTTGGTAGTGGTGGCCAACACGGGAAATCATGACCTCGGTCGCATACTATAATTATGTAGCTTGGGATTAGGGTTTCACAAAGTCTTGAGGAATTTGGGGGCGGATCAATTGCCCTTCAACTTTACCCTTACATTTTGTTTTTGAGAATATGCTAATGAAGTGGTGGGTAGGTAATCAAGAGGACTCTCTTGGATCTTTGATGGGTGTTGGAATGAAGTTGGTCTTTCCCCCCCCCCCCCCCCCTCTTTTTGTTTGAGAGAAAACTAACGATACCCTAGAAAGCCCTACCATATTTGAGGGGGTTCATGAATCTATTAATTTCACACCCCTTCCAATGTCCATAATCTTTCTCTCACCCATTCATTTATTTTTTTATTTTTCCCTTTTCCTTTTTGAATATATCACAAAATTATTATTTCATTCCAAAATACCTCTAGGTTGCAATTTCTTTCTTTCTTTTGTATTGAAAAGAGAAGAAAAAAAAACTTAGAATAATCACCACCCATGTTTGTAAACTTTTGCATCTTTTAAATAATAATGTGGTTAGGCAAACTTGCAAAGAATGTGGTTTTTTTTCATGAAATTTTTTTGTACTTGATGCATATAGCACAAGGAAGTAGTTCTTGTTCATCATGCATCAAAGTTCCTTTTCTTTTTCTTATAGTATGGGTGTGGAGGACAACTCCACAATTTTTTTATTTCTTGTGATTTAGCTAAGAAAATTTGAACGGCAAACTCCAAACAAGCACACGTGTGCATGATAGTGTGCATGTTATTATTACAATATTGTCCCCAAGCTTTGTGGGTAACATATAGAGTGTGAGAATGGATGATCAACTAAGTCTTGTTAGGTCACATGGGACATTAAACTTGCAATTTAGACAAAAAAAATTTCTAGGGCTTGGATTTTTATTTTGGATTAATATCACGTAGTGTTCACCCTATGGAAAAACAAGCTCTTGTGAATGATCAAGCTTCATTTTCAGGGCAAACATGTCTTGCATGCATTGTGCACAACTATTACATTAAGCTTTACTTGGAAATAAAGACAACATTTTCTGAAACTATTGGACACACCAATTGTAAGCTTGTATGGTGTTCATCATCATCAAGTTGTGGTAGTGTGAAACTTGAGAGATTTCAGTAATAATACATGCACAATCTTGATTTCTTCTTCAAATGCATCATCCAAAAGATTCAACAACTCTTGTTTTGTAAGCACGGATGTGTTAGCATTGCTCTCAATAAATTACACAAAGTCAATTCGCCTTAATTCTAGTCCACATTGCTTTTGATAAAAATCATCGCAAAACATAAATTGAAGTTAGAAACAAGTTGAGTTCAAATTTTAGTGGTCGCATGATTGTTGCATTAGTTGGTCAAGCTATCATTCTATGGTGATTTTGTTCTTCATCATGTTTCCATGCTATCATGAAATCAAATTTCAATTATCTATCTAGTTCCATATTAATTTTTTATATTGTTAATTTATTGTTCAAATTAGTGTTTTTCTTGCTTGTTGTAAAAGTAATATTGGACCATCATTTATACACTAAAAAGACATCAATTGTAAATAACCATTTTGTTAAATTTTCAATTTACCTTGACCTCATGTTTGTAATTACATTGTGTTGCAAGAAGTTGTCACATTGTTGTTCCACAACCATGACAACAATCACCAATTTGATTATTGAACATATGTTTTCCTATAGTTCACATATGTCCAACATAAGTTTTTCCAACTCCTAGAACATCAACACTTGTTTATTGTTACTTTCCCTTTTGGCACCTCATTTGATGAACATTGATTTTCAAAGACAAAATCATCAAATGTCATTCCAACAAAAGCATTTGAGACATGATCATACGATAAATATGACGAAAGGATTTGTGACAACGTCCTCAAAACAATGAATGTTAAAGTTGACATCTACATGGATGTGAACGCTTGCAAGCACCTGTTCAAACTAATTGAGTTCAAGTGATAGCAAGCACATGAAAATACCATCATGGTGTGTTTTGAATTTTGTGTCTTGAACCAAACTAATACTAGGAAATAGAAAGCAAAAGAAGTTCATATCCTTATCATGCACCATTCTTAAAACCTATGCATAGTAATATAATCCAAAGCAATGCAACTACATTGTGTTATATTAATTAAAGACAAATTTCATTGTCTTTGTTGCACCACACCACAACTTTCTGGTAATTTTTATAGCAAGCAAAAACAAGTGAGTTATGAACATGGAAGCTTGATGGCTATGAAATTTAGCCAAGGTAATACAACAAGCCATATATATATATACATATATAATATATTTGCAATCTTATAGATGTCATATAAACAACCTTTTCCATATCCTAATGAAATCATGGTAGTGCCAGCAAGCTCTAGATAGGCCAATTGATGCAAAATTTACCACACCAATTTGTCCAAAATATTTCTAGTTAGAAAACAAAGTAGTAATATTTTTTTAGTAAAATTTATAACTATGCGTTGGGGTCTTTTCAAAGTAGTAGATGTGAATGTCCATGAAGGACATGTTTCATTTGGTGATGATGACCTATTTCATCTATTACATCTTGATTACTACAGGGGTTTTTTAAAAAGCTTGATGACTATTGGGAGTTTTGAATTCTTAAATGACTAATACAAAGTTGATCAAACTCGCAAGTAGATTTAATTAAAAGAGTATTGAAATAAGGAAAATCAAATTACAAAGTGTTTTCAACCATTCACGAATGTCTTTAACACACGAATGAACGAATAATCTTGAAAGAAATTCTTGACAAAATACTTGTTTATGGGATTTACACAATGTCAATTTATTAATGGTCATCGGTAACAAGGTTGTCATCACCACAACATTGTGGAGCTAATGGCAATAATGGTGATAATGGAATATTGATGAAAATTCAACATGTTGTCACTTGCTCAAGGGTCAAAGTAAGATAAAGTAACTAGAAAAAATAGACATCTCCACTTCAACCATGTAGCACTCATATAACTACCATAAAGTAGCATCAAGGTAGGTGAAAGTATGTGTCAAGTAACATTAGTTTGCTCTATTAAGTTTATAATAATCTAATTCTAACAAAATTAAAAGTAAATGAATTTTAAAAGTAGATTAAAAAAATACATTTGAAATTGATTGAAAAATGTGTTCAAACCTACTTTTTGGTTGGAAAAATGAATGAAATTGATATGTAATAAGTTAATAAATGAAGATCAACATATGTTTTAGCAACTCATAAAAAAAAATCCATTTATTTCTTGTAAGAACCTATTTGACACCTACTTGAAATCAAAAGCCCACATTCAAAAATAGAGATCAAAAGTTATTTGTATTTTGAAAAACCTACTTTTACAATTTGAAAATGAAAATCAATGCACATCAATGTAAACATATATTATATTTAATCATTGAAATGAAAACGTTCAATGTTCCACAATTTTATAATGGGTTTCATTGTTGGTTTAAATCTATTTGTTCCAGTTTTGACAAGGTAATCAAGTTGTTCACTTATCTTGTTTACACCCTCAAGCCTTAAAGGTTGGTGGCTTCATATGGTTTAGGGATTAAAGTTTATTGTCAAACTTGGATATTATAAGTATTATTTGTTTGATTTTTCATCCAAGGGTAAGATAATTCATCCATCTTTTGGATGTTTTTCAAGTTTTATCCATCAATTCATTGAACATTAGTTTGAAAATCAAACAACAAGTTCAATGGATAGACACACCTCATGGGCAAACATGAAATCAATTGGCAAACAATAATTAATCATTAGACAAACATTTCAAATGGACCAAAAATGCCCATTACTAGACATGGATTAAAGTAAATTGATGGCAATATGTGTTTTCCAATTGTCCATGATTCTCAAAACCAATCATTTAAATTTCAAATTTGTGTTGAGATTTGAATTTGGAGCTATTTTCTTTGGATATTTCAAACAACCGCATACAAACTTGGATTTATGAGTCGTTTGTGATAATGAATTCCTAGAAAAAAAACATCTATGGGCAAAATCAACTAATTTTATGATGAAAGTTTTCAATTTTTTTTTGAAGGTGCCCATTTAACACAACATGGGACAAAGTGTGAATATTTTTTCTTTATTTTTAATTGGCTTTTTGTTTATGACTATTTTTTAAGGTTTCTATGGGTACCAAATGTCTAGCTTCCCTTGGGGCATCTATTCTTATCGATCCCCCAACTACACTTTGCCAAACCAAATAAACCCAATGGCTACAATTTTTGTCCTTACTATTCCTTGCAATATTGCCCTTGTTCTTCCACCTTGTGTGTAAACAAATCATCCCATCACCTCTTCTATCCCTTCTTACCAACCTTTGGCCCTTCATGTTATTTTGTTTAAAGGAACAACAATCCCATCCTTTCCCATCACTATTGAACTCTCTAATGTTTAAGCATTATTCTCACATGGACCCATTATTACACCCCATAATTTTAATTTGCTTTTTAGAAAGGGATCAAGAAACCTTGCAAGATGAACATTTTTTTCACACCCAAGTTATGGCATCAAGCTCCCCCTTTCCACCATCCACCCCCATAAACACTTGCATTGAATTCTAGTTTGGTGAATATTTTCACGAAACATTTGCTTGTTCCCCCTTTTTTTGAGACCACTTTGGCTCTCAAAACCTTCTACCCAAAATGAAATGGTATTCTTCTTCTTTTTGTGAAAGATTATGTACTAGATCAAAACCTCAAACACTTTTGGATGATTGATTCAAATTGATATTTAGTTGCATGCATTGCCTTTCATTGGTGGTCTTCTTAATATTGTATTTGAGCATTTACAATGTACATTATTGTATTTATTTATGTTTCTTCACAAGTGGTTTCCCTTGGTTATTCCAACTTTGTATGTAGATCACAAGCGGGCGCATCCATTAATGCATTGCACATGTCCTTAGAATAACTCATCTCCTAATCACGACCAAGCCTTTTATTGGGGTTCCTTCGATCACCATTATAAAAGCATTATATCACCTCATTAATTACACCTTATGTTTTTATTCTATGGTTCATTTTAAACACATTTTTTCCCAACCAATTTGGTGTCATTACTAAAAGAGGATATCAAGTAACAATTCATGGTATTCAATGCACCTTCCATTACCATCTTGATTAGGTGATCCTAAAAATTGCCATGGCCTATGTAGTCAACTTCATCTCACACATTATGATGTTTCAATAACTATTGATGTTCAATACCTACAATGACCATTAAAAACATCAATAAATAGTTGGATCTTTATATGAAATGTTCTTACAAGAACAAAATCATGTGAATATGAAACTAAAATGTTTTGGATGAAAAGTAAACTTGTCCAAAGGCACCATGAAATAAATGTTGTTCCTATATTCCTCTTTAGTGAACAAACATGTTTACAACTAGTTCTATATTACATCATTGAAAATAATTGTTAGAGGATATAACATTTATGTTATTTTTTAATAGGTTTGTCCATGACTATCATTGTTGATAGATGTAGAAAGAACTTCAAAATGGTTCCTTGATATGTGAATGGTCAATTATATTGGATAGAAGTCAAATAATCTTTATTCTTGATGGAAATATATTATAGTGACAAGTAATCGAAATTGGTATAAGGGGGATTTTTTGGAATCCTTTGTAGGGTTGTCCAGGGACCATTCTAAAGACAATTTCAAAAATAACTACCTCATTTTGAAGCCTAATTACTTCAAATTTTAAAAAAATATTTTCTTGATTTAGATTTTTAAAAGTAATTAATGAAAAAAAAACTATCTCCCAGCTTTTCTAATAACAACCTCCATTTTATAACTATTTCATTTTTTTCTCCTATCCACCAACATGGATATGAAAAAACAATTTAACATGTCTTTTCATGTCCACAAAATGTATATTAATTTAAATTAAATCTGACATTGACATAAATAATGATGGATTATTGGAAACCATATGAAAACATAAAGAAAAAAAAAGTTGATTGTCATTAATAGTGCATAGAAGTGCAAAGCTCAAATTGGATAGATGTCAAATAGTCTTTACACTTTATGGAAATGATGTGTTGCATGCATGTTATTGACCATTTGCTGTGCATACTACTCATATTCCTTGCATGCATGAAGTTCAATTTGATTTGGGTAATTATTCATTCCAACCACTATTTATGTACATGTTTGAATGTGGTATTTGTAGTTGTGAAATTCTTGTTGCCACCTTCAAAGGATTGTTCATATTTTTTTACCAATCAAGATGCACCATAATTGAATGTTGATCATGTACTTGCAATGGATGTCACTAGATGTTATACACATAAAAATGATGCAGAAAATTCATGACTAAGCATGATGAATGTGTATTAACAATTTAAAATTGGAAATGTAGTTATGTAGTTTTGGCGAGAAGTTATTAGTTGCTACCTATGGGAACATGAATATTAAAACTTGCCCAGAACTTAGTTACAAAAACTAGTGTTTTGTTTCATCTATAGTTTATTATTGTTTGTTAGTGTGGAGATTACAACAACTCTTAATGTTCATGATGAAAAGGTTTCCACTTTTAATAATGACATTATCGTTACTACATCGCTTATTGTTGTTCCTACCTACAATTGCATCCTTGTTTTTGTGTTTTCATGTGATTGATTTACAAGTAACCCCAATTAAGTAGCTAGCTAGTTGATCAACTTTTTTTTTTTGCTATTTAGTTTTAACAAGCTAGTTAGGATGATTGCAAGCGAACAAAAGTTGCAATTAATCATTTCATACTACTATTTTATTGCAACTCAAGAGTCAAAAGATCATGTGCCTACATTGATTTCATTTAATTTACTTCTTTTACTAGTTGGTTTCCCATGAACTATTTACATTACTATTAAATTTGAATTATCTATTCAACTAATAATTATGAATATGTTACATATTCATATGTAATATTAAATTATTATTTACATTCAATATAAAACTTTATATTCAAATATTATAACACACCACTCTTCATGTACACAATTTGAATTTTGTTAATATCAAGCACTTTCTTTTCATGTCCTCGAACATCCAAATATGTGAACAAAATTGAAACATTGTAAAATATCATGTAACAATAAATTCAAATTAAAATACACATAAAAAAACATGCACAATTTAATTGACAATCTATTTGTCACCATGTTATGAATTCAAATCCAATCCTTGGAAAAAGATTTAAAAAAAAAACAAAAATGCAATTCCATCCTTAAAAAACAAAATTGATTACCACAAACAAAAAAATGATGAAACTAGCCACATGGATAGGAAAATACAACAAAAGACAAAAAATATTGAAAAAGAGGATGAAGAACTTCATAGTAATCAACCATTAACTTATGTTTTTTTGCACCTTTTTCTCCTAGGGTTAAACACAATTAGAAATACCCGAAAGTGACACTTAGTGTAAAGTTTGGGATATTTGTGCTTCAAACAACCATTTTTAGGGAGGTATTAGATAATTGTCCAACCCATTTTTTTATCACCCTATTATTATATAATTATCTAATATATACATATTAAAGCCACCCTATATTATAATTAAATTTATTATTTGAATAAAATATACCCTATTTTTTAATTGAATAACTTATAATTTTTACCCAACAATCAATATATTACACCTTATATTTTTACTTTCGTATTTTTTACTTTTTTTTTTACTAGTGTCCCCCC
>Ga0116228_10003367_pt1 | contig 14017 bp, 11 predicted proteins | sample S1TSphfallax_2_FD_89694 | JGI IMG/M metagenome (GOLD analysis project Ga0116228, IMG submission 89694) | Host-associated microbial communities from peat moss isolated from Minnesota, USA - S1T2_Fc - Sphagnum fallax MG | ecosystem: Host-associated > Plants > Peat moss > Unclassified | place... | reverse complement strand
GAGGGGAGAGGGGTGGGGTTGGCACCAAGGGGATTTTCCCATGTGAAGGGGCTGGGCTGCAAATTTTCATAGGTTAATGAGGTGCAAGGCCACCTGATCTGAGGCCCACTTCAATCATGGTTCAGCCGGGTATTAAGTTTAGGGTTTAGGTTGTCCCCCCATGTGTCCGGTTTAGGGTGTGGCACCCCACGTAATACAGGGGACTGGAAGTTGGTGAAGTGGAAAAATCATTGGCACCTTTTAAGTGTATGTGTATAATACACCTCTGAGTGATTTATGTTTAACTATTCGTGCTTCTATTAATGAAAGAGGGAGGCCGCCCATAGCCAGTTGATTGGTCCATCATCAATATTTTTGGAATACGGTGCACTAAATATGCTTCCCTCCCCCAAAATATAAGCATGCTTTGTCATGCTTCCCTTCCCACACCTCCCCACTTCACAAGTTATATACATGGAAGTTGAACATGGCCAAACAACATGGGAGAAAAAATGCGGTGTTACTGTGAACCTCTTCAGGAATACATTGGGAACTTCAGGAACATCTTGGGAACTTGGTTGGAACACATTTGGAATAGAACCAAAAAAATATTCCTCCACCACCCCCCTCCGGTGCAAAACCCAAAAGAAGAAAGAAAAAATTTAAGCCTCTCTAAGCCTTCTCTTTGGCCATGTGAAGTTTCTATTTTCAAAACAGTTTGTCACCATTTTCAACTTGGACTAATACACCCATTATAAACTAGGGGTACTTATTATTAATCCATATTAATTAGTTGTGGGTGCATTGCAAAACTCAATGTTTTTTTAAAGAACAATTTGTCACTTTAATCGGCCCTTCAAAAGAAATTATAATATTTTTATTACTCCCCCAAATACAAGGTTTTACCACCAAAATCGTTTATGTGGAATTGCCTTCCTTTAGCCCACTTATTTACAATGCATGAACACACTTTTGAACAAAGGGATACACAAGAAATTGTGGTGCTATTGAGGAATATTTCAAGTGCAAATTCTTTGGGTGCATGTTGTTTCACCTCATTGCTTAAGTAAATGTCTATATTCCTAACTTTGTTCATCACCATTTGTGATCCATATTACCTTTGGCCTTCACACTACTAGTGATGATCAATTCACATAAGGTCAATATATTAATATATTTATAATTTACTTATAATAAAGATTTAAAACACATTAATTACTAGACATTGATAATCCGTGATCACATATGTTTTTCATGAAAGCATTTTCATTTCCCTTAATTTTAGAATATCGTATTTAATGTTAACGTACTAAAACATTAGTATTTTAAACATCCATGATGCCACTTCCCACTAAATATTAATAAATCTGATGTTTAGAATGTCTTTATTAATTCTAACTAATTTCATAGATATAACATTGATTAAAAGATGTAGACTTGTCCAATTTCGATAAAATGTTTTGATTGATATTTCATTTTCAATATTGATTTGAATATATTTCTAATTGTGATTTTAAAATGTCCAAAAAACTCCCCAAAAAATTCAATTCAAATTCAATGGTTTTATGTTTTTATATTTTATTTAATTAAGAAAAAATATTAGTGTGATTTTAAAATATTATTCTTTTTTAATATTAAAATCAGAATTAACCTGAAAATAAAAAGTGAGTTATTAAAATCAATGTTAATAACTCAATTTAAAATTTAAAATTATAGTGGAATTTCGTATTGATTTATTTCCTATTTTTAATTTCAATAAAAACTAAAAGCTACCACATGTTAAATTCAATATACTACTTGTTGGAATTGTGAACATTATGAAAATTAATCAATATTAAATCCATTAAGGAATGTATGGATGTAGAGTGTGGTCTAATGGTTTAAAATCACTAATAGGATTTTTTTTTTAAACAACTATGATTACAACTTGATTTATATTCACTAAAGTTGTGCCGGATAGCTTGCTTAAACAATTCAACATGACATGTGTCAAGTCATGTCCAAAACAACTATGTGTAATGTCCACATAGATAAAGTATGTAGTCATTTAGATGAACCATGTAATCATGTTACATATTGTAGTCATTTATGATCAAATTTAGAATGTCATTAAAGGGAATTGAACCTTCATCATATATCAGTTCTATCAAAAAAGATGTTTGAAGTGGACACAAATTAAACACTTTGTTTTTTTCTTCCAAATTATTCTTCATAATCTTTGACCAAAAGTTCCAACCATTACATCCCTTCCCAATGTTATGTATCATTTTATGTGTGGTCACCATCATTAAAGCACCTCCCAACCTTGATCCCAACTTGTGCAACAAATATTTTGCTCCCTAAACCATTATATTCACTCATGTTTTCACAACAAATTCAAATATAAAGCCATTAGCTTGTCCTTCCCTTTTTTTTGTGAACATATCTTGCATTCAACTTGTTATCAACCCAACTATGAATTTAACCTTGAATGGCCAATAGATATTAAGAGCATGAACATTTTTCATGTTCATTTTTTTATTAAAATTTGGATGTCATTAAATATTGCATTAAATTTTAAATAGATTATTAATTTCTCTTCCATTAATTTATATATATTAGTGATGTGATATTTGAGCATATTGAATCAACTATGTGATTAAATAGCTTTATAATGTGAAAGTTTAGAAAAAATGTTTCAATGAGCATTACAAATGACACCTTGTAACCTACTCCAATGTAGTTCATTATATATATAAGTTTTTGAAAAATGTGCTTCATTTATTTTAACTTATCATTCATTATTTTTCACTTTTCATCCATATTTCATCCATTATGTAATTAAGAAAGTGTTCAAAAATCATTTTTGGTTGTTGATTCATATGGAAACTTTATGAAAACATTTATGACTTTTTTTGAGTTAGGATCTTAAACAAGTATTAATAAAATAGTTCACCCCATTATTTTTAGTTTGTTCAACATAAGTCTAAATTTTAAAGGACAACTTTAGGATATAGTCAAAATCAAATGAAACAAAAAAGGCATTGGTTGACAAAGAAAAAAAAATCAAAATTGGAAAAATATTTATGTTTTACCATTTAAAACCATGTCAATCATGGCAAAACATTGTTCCTTTTTCATTCATATGAATATTAAAGAATTCAAACCAATAATTTAGGACCTTTGAAAATGAACACCTATTTTGGTAGGAGGAATTAATTTTACAAAGAACTATCAAAAGGACTCATACAATATTAAAAATTTGATGGGGAAAAAATGAAGAAGATAAGACCTATTAGCCACATTAAAAAATCACTCATACCCTAAATATGTGGAATTCTAAAACTTTCAAAATTCAAATAACTTTTAAAAATTGATCCAAAATTTTAGAACTTCAAAAGCTAAGTTGTAAAAATCATTGTATATAAATGGGGTATAATTTACATGATGTATTAAGAAAAGTTTTAATTTATTATACAAGAAAACATATGATTTGAAATTGTCATCATTTTAAAAGACAAAACATTAAATTTACAAGGGATCAACATATTTTCATATTTTCATATTTACTCAAAATTATATTTAAAAAATTTAGATGTACTTGGAAAATTATAATCACTTATTATAATTATTTTTTAAAAAATTGTTCAAAAATTCATTTGTATGAAAAAATGATTTTTGGGCAAAAGGACATGTAGTCCTTTTCTAAAGTAACATCATTGGCTTGTTGTATCCCATTTGCACCCCTTATCGATTAGCCTTGTTCTGTTTACATCATGTTTCCAAATTTTTGATGTTTTGAATAAAATGTTGTCTAATTGGTTTTTTCAATACATCATGGGGTCAAAGCAAGGTAAAGTATACAAACAACTTACTTTTGTAATATGCAAGTTAAGTTGATAAAGGTTGCAATGAAACCCGACATAAAAATGTATACATTCAATATTTTTACATGAATGATAAATAAGAAGATACTTCTTCATTATTGTGCATTAGTTTTTTAATTTCACATTGTAAAAGTAGGTTTTTTAAAATGTAAGTCACTTTTGAAGTTTACTTTCCACAATGTAACATTTGTTTGAAGTATGTGTCAAGTATGTTTTAACATGGAGAAAGTAGATTTTTTTTCAATTCCTTACTTGAATATACAATGATTTTTATACCTTATCTTAATACATATATATTTCATTAATTTCAATAATGAAAGAATACTTTTAAACACCATTTTGACCAATCAATTTCAAAAGTACTTTTTTTTAGTTTTATTATTAAATGCTTTTCCAAAACTTGTAATCAATGTACATTAAACTCAATGCAAAGACAAAAATGATTTCATAATGATGCTTGAATATATTTTAAATCTACTTTCTTCTACTTATATCAAAAATTGTTTCATTTTTTTAACTTTCATTTAATTCGTCAACTTTTCTTATATACTTTATCATGCTTTCACCTTATGACCTTGTTTTTGGTTCCAAATTTAATCACCATGTTTTGTGTTTAAACTTGGGTTTAAACCTATTATAATTTGTCCAAATTCTAGTGTGCATTGGGAACTCCTTGGACATGATAATTTGTGACAATTTAAACAAATTCCCCATTAAGCCTACACCTAAATTCCAATGACAATATTAATCAAAGTTGGTATAAGGTAGATGAGTTTAAGGTCGGTCCACTACTCATCTTGTCCTACCAAAATAGATTCTAATGGTTGGATTTTGGCGGTGGAATGGAACAATGTCTTTTGTAATTTATATGTTCTTTTGCCTTTTAATTTCATATAGGAATGAATTAGTGTCTTTTGCTTCATGAACAATTAAGGAATATTTGTATTTTCTTTGTATGGGTGCAAATAAGGAAGATTTATTACATGTTACATATTGCATGATCATATCATTATTACCTTTTCACTGATATTTGTTATTTCAATGTCATGTCATTGACATATGAACATGTGTTGTTCACGTGAATATGTTGATATTGTTCAAAATATTGTTAACAAAAGAGTAAATGTCAATGTAAAAGGTGGGATGAATAAATGCCTTTGCATTTAGTGTGTGGAAACAACCATGATGAAGTTTTTTCAATACTATTCACAATAGGTAATCTCCTCTTTACTTCTCCCAATTCACTTTTTTGTTCCATAAATCATGAATTGTACAAATTTGTGTCATTTCTTGCAATTATGTAAATAATATGTAGGAGTTATATGTACAAAGGGCAAGAAGGAAAAAATGTGAAAGGATGTAACAAGTTTAATAATGATCCAAGGAAAATGTGTTTTGAACACAAACAATAATGAAGGTTGATTGTAGAATTAAAAATAGTATGATTGTGTTTTTATCATATAAATTATTACTTATGATGGAGAATTTTTATGTAATGATTTTCTTAATGTTTGGACATGCACATTTTTTTTTCCGTCATTCTGATTTACATTTAGTTAAAGTGTTACATAAGTGATGGTTGTCTAATTGTGTGTGTATTATATGATACAAAATGATTGAAAGTATTAGTGAACAAAAAGAAGATGTAATATTTTCCTCAATGTTTTTCCTATGTTTGTTTTTGTCTAAATAAATGATTTTGATTTAAAATATAATTTGATTAAATTTTATGCATCACATGATTACTATATAATGCAAGTCTTATGACACCGAACCAATTATACATGTACAAACATGCTTTAAGCAACATGGGTAATATTGTTTTTTTTAAGAGAAAAGAAAAAACCTAAACATTCAAAACCTATTTATTTGTCAAATTATTTAACCAAAATGAAGCAAAAGATAAAACAATTTGAAGGTTCAATCATACAAAAAAATAATGATTATATAATGGTTGAAGAGGTATACTTGCAAATAATATATTTGAAATCCACATTTGACATTTTATTGTCACATAAAATAAATCTTCATGAAAAATGAATAAGGAAATTTATGAGTGTCTACTTGAAACATTATACATGCAAAATGTCATTTGATCATTGTTATAAGATTGTGTAAATAATATAAAAATGAACTAAAATATCTTTGTGTATGTTTTGTGACAAAGTCAATGGTTATTAACAATCTATTGAGACAATGGTATGTTTGACAATCCAAATTTTCCTATCATAATAACATAAAAAGACCTTTGCATGAATCTTTTATCAAATAAAAATGACCCTTTTACCTATTCATGATGGATCAATTTTGTGATCTTTTCATTAACTTTTGGAGATTCATTAATTCAAAATCCTATTTACAACATCATTAATTACTTGGGAAAATGACGAACATATTGGCCTTGTTATGTAAATATCATTGCTTATAAAAAAATCTTAATAAACATACAACATAAAAATTATTGATTTTTATATGAATCTAAAATTTCCTTGTAACTTATGGAAACACTTAGAATTGTTATCGACATTCTAGAAGAGAATAAAAATTGAAAATTTTCCATAGAACATTACTTGATGAAATTAAATGGTTTTTATTTTTTAAAAACTCATTTGGTGATCCTTGTCCCTTATGTGAATATGACCTACTAGGAAAAAACAACTTCTCTTGTGTATTGCATAATATATTGCACATGGATGCCATTTTTATATTTTTTCAATGTAGTTTGTATTGTAATACCAAGGCATCTTAGACACTAGTTATATTATCCATAGAGATATTGTAATTTTCAAAAAAAATCAAATCAAATCTTGACAAAAGTTTGTGAAGGAAAATACAATCTTTTGCAATATTTAAGAATATTTAATTTTTACATGAAATCTTCAAATTTGATCAATTATTCTCTAAACATGTGTTGAACTACCCTTACCCTATAGTAATCAAATGTCTTTAAGTAATTTTAACATTGTGAATCTATTAAATCATGCGTGCTTTCTACATCACAAGAATATGTTGTAGGGTTGTGACTTTCTCTCAATGTGTGTCATGAATTGAATTAAATGCATAGGAGAATGAATGACTTCTTGTCATAGAAGTTTTACAAGAAGAAAAAAGGATAGCAAAGAAGACGAAAAAGGGGAAGAAAAAGAAAAGTGATCTAGTTCATGGTCAATACACCAATGCTTGCAAATTGGGTGCCAATTTAAGACGACCTAAATTGTTATTTAAAAACATATAAGTTAATCATTAAAATTTAAAATTTTAAATTACAAATTATTCCATTTTCTAATGAAGTTGAAACATGTTCAAAGTTTGGCTCTTGATTTCAAGTTCTACATTTAAATTTAATATTTTGGTTAAATTAGATTGCATGTTAACAATAAACAACATTTTTTTCAACCTACTATCACAATGATTGCACCTAGATCCTAAAAACTTTGAGATTCCTTTGTGCATGTTATTGTTAAAAAATGCATGATTCACATTCAAGTGCATTTGTGTTATGCATTTTCATTCAACAATTACATTTTTAGGCATAATGGTTTGAAAATAATACAACATTTAAGTTTTCAAACGTGAATTTATAATTATAATTGAAGTTTTTGACCTACACATCATGATTGCAAATTGCAAGAGTTCTAAATTTCAACATTTGGTTTTATGAAAAAAGAATAACATGTTTTGTAGTATTTCAATCTATTATATCATGCATTTTACATCCATACATTCATTAATGGATTTAATGTTGTTTAATTTTCATAATGTTCGTAACTCCAACAAATGGTAACACTAAAATGTTTAACATGATGGTAGCTTTTGGTTTGTATTGAAAATCAAAATGACAAATAAACTAATATGAAATTTCATTATAATTATAGTTTTAAAATATTTTTAATTTTAATAAATAAATTATACATATTGGGGGTTTTCAGTAGAATAATGGTTTTAATATATATTTTAATAAATTGCAACTTAATTTTTTTGTAATATTTTAGTGTAGACCTTTTAACCCAGATTATAAACATACTTATCCAAGTCAATATTGAAAATTAAATATCCATCAAAACATTTTATCAAAGTTGACAAGTTTACATTATTTGTATCAATGTTATGTTTATGAATTAGTTGAACATAATAAACTCATTCTAAATATTGAATTCATTAATATAGTGGGAAGTGGCATCTAACCATTGCTTAATATCACCTCTACACATGACTTGATGGTGAACATTTTATTTCTTTCTTTTATAATTTATTTCTCTTTTTTTTAATCAATTGAAAATATTTCCCCTTTAACTAGTCTCTATTTAAATTAGTGGAGACATGACCCTTCCCCCACCCTCCTTCCACCTCCCCAAAATCTTTATGAAAAGTTAAATAAAAACATGTTATTTCATGTTCATATAAGGTTATCTCATTTGAATTTTCTCATCATTCAACTTTGAAATATGTGCCTAGCATCCCAGGTTATCATATTAAAATGTGTTTACTGATTATGGGTAATGATTCACATACAACCTATAATTTGTGAAGGTTTACACAACTTGCCCAAATAATATATTACTTTAAAATTTTTTTAACTTAGTTTGATTCTATGCATTTTACCCAAGTTCCAACACATGTAAACTTATTATGTTTATAGAAATGTATGCATGCCAAATATACTTAATTGAATGGTAATCCAATAATGTATGTATAATATGTATCATCCATGTTGAAAAGGTTGGGTTTTTTGGTAATGAAGTTTTGCATGTTTACATATAAATACAATTTTTAAAATAATTTTTAAAAATAAATAAATTTAAATTTCATTGGAAATGTCATTTAAAAACCAAACAAGTCTAATGTTTTCAAAGTTTTTAAAGCATTTAAACCATTATAATTGTTCGAGAATAAGGTTGGTATGCCAAGGTCTTGAAAGCACATCCCAAAATGGGATGTTGACCTACCAAATGTCCCAAATTTGGACATCCCTAATAAATGTTTTTTGGATTGATGGGGTGTTTTGGTTGAAGGACAACGTAGGTTTGTTCAATGATAAAAACACACATGGACAACTCCAAGGATGACAAGAGATTATGAAGGAAATAATGCCAACAATGAATGAAGAAATTGCACCAAGCAATAACGGGGGCATAGAAAAGGCATGTGGGAAAGACCTTAAGGGGCACCAAGTTGGATAGGAATCTTTTTTAAAAAAGACAAAAGGGGGCACTCAAAAATATTGAAAGCATTGGGTACAATGTCAAAGGATGCCAAAGGTGCCAAGAAGTACATAAGGGATGTTACGGGCACTATGATAAAAAATATTTATATATTATTATTTTTCTAACCATGGGGGGCATTATGGGCCTTTAGTAAAAATGTTAGGAAAGAGGTTGGGGGATAATGGAAAGGCCCCAAATTTATTTATTTTTCAACAATGGGGGTGTTAGGTAGATCATTGAGGGAATTTAAGGATTAATGTTTCCAACATGTGAAAATTAAATTTCATGTTTTCAAATTAATGGAAGTGGAAATGATTTCATGAACTTATATAATCATGGATTACTAATGTTTGAATCATTTTTCCTTCAAAATCAGTTTTTTTTTTAATATTAATGTTTTTACCTTCTTTCAATTGGTCGTCATTGGTACCACAAATCAATATGAAGCCTAAGTTATTATTAACTATAATTCATGTTTACATATAAAAAATGAAGTAGTTTCAATGGAAGAAATATTTGTTGCTTTTAAACATATGCAACAAGAAAATCAATCATTTCATGAATTCATTGCATAGATCTACAAAACAATCAAATTTCAACACCATGTTAAAATTTAGAACACCTACAAGACAACCATCAATAAAGGAGCCATGAATTAGTCTCTTTGATAAATTTGATCTAGAGCATGTTCAAATTTTTGAGGTTTTGTTGATGAAGTATGTTTGGTCATATTGCCCATCAAATTAAAGGCATTCCAACTCGAAAACATCACATTGTTGATCGGAAGCTTTATTTCCTTCCTTAGTCACAACTTGTATTTAAGCAATGAAATAATCCACATTCCCTTGTCACCCAAGATGATACATGATAATAATCCAAAATCAAGACAATTATAATACCTATTGAGCTTCACATTGATTAAAAACATGAGCATGAACATGAAATATTAAGGAATCTTGTGATTTAATACATCATAATTTCATGTTGCACCCCTACAAGTAAATGATGCCAATCTTCAAATGCATCAACTATGGCCAAGAATTCCTTGTCATGAATCTCATATTTTCACTACTGGCCAAACAAAGTAGCCTAAGTTGGACTCATTTGCACATTGTAATCAAACATAAGTTTGGCATGGTTTTCATTAAACTTGTGTTCAACTTTGAATAATTCCTCAAACATTTTAGTGCCACTTTTTAAAACTCATTTACTTGAAAAAATTATAATGTTTTCACCCAAGGATCATGCCCAACCATTGTGTATGCATGGGAGTTCAATTGATTTATGACATTTCATGGGATGAAGTTGCATATTTGAACCAATTTCAATTTGGGGTTACATAGTGACATGAAGGACTTATTACTTACCATGCAAAATCCTACAATCCTAAATCACCTTTGTGAAAAAATTGTTTGATGGAATAACAAATATTTTGAACATTGTTGGGAAAGGCATTGAGAACCATCACAACAACACATTATGGGTTTTTTGACCAATCAAAGAAATGACTAGTATCCTTTTCAACTATAATATTAACTACTTAGTCACAAAAATCACTATGTAGTTGCAAAGGTCATTGAAATGTCATGTGATGTCGTGGTTTTGTGACTATAATTAGTATGATCATTAGTGGGTTTTTTGAATAGATAGATATATATATTTAATTATAATAATATTTTTAAATAAATTTAGTTTTAGTTGATTAAAAAACCCTGACTTTTGCAATTACAATAATGACTTATAATATCATAACATGATGATGTGACATTCCACTTGCTAACATGTTTTTTATGACTTGTCCTATTCAACTACAATGGGAAAAACAACTAGAAAATGGCATAAATGATTAAATAAATGATTAGAAAAATGACTATAGTTGAATAGGGCCAATCATAAAAGAAATGTTTTGGCATTGTGGTGCTAATAAAATATTTGACTATTAGTCAACATGATGAATCATACAATACTTTGGATAAAATGAGGCATTTATTGGTTGGTTACTACGTTAGAGATGATGTCCAATCCCTCAATGTAGCTTTTTGCATCAAGATGCAAGTCAAAATACTTTACCCTCACTATATCAAATCTTGTCTTTTGAATCAAACATAAAAATGATTTTTTAAAAACTACATTTATAATTATTTAGTCATAACAATCATTAAGTAATGACAAAAGAAATCAACATGCTACATGGCATCATGGTTTTGCAATTGTATTCAATATGACAACTTGTTGGTTTTTTTGGTAAATTATCATATTATTTTGTAATTTATGTTCATTAATTAGTTAGTTGCAAGAACCATCCAACCTTGTGACTAATAATGACCCAATCTCCCATGATGATGATGTGGCATGTTATATGCCAACAAGATGATGTGGTCTTATTTATCAACATCAAGATTCGTGCCATTGATTTAATGAATCAATCTCATTTATTGACTAGTTGAAAATATTGTTATCCTTTGTGATTAATAACGACTTAGTTTTCTATGTGATGATGACATGGCATGCCATTTGGCAATAAGGTGTCACAAATTTTCATGGCAATCCATGATTTTTAGTGACACCATAAGTTTTTTACATGTCTTGAATTTATGGCACCGATATTTGTCATGGCATGCCATAAATTTTTTGTGTGCAATAAGATTTTTAAAGTCATGAATTCACATGCATGTGTATGTGTATAAAATAATCTATTGTTAACTTATAATTATGACTACAATATTAATAGTCATTTTGAAAAAGGTAACACATAACTCCTTGACTTTTTAACTACTTAACACACTAGCTTAAGTTAGTTCATACATATTAAATTAACCTATGTATGTAGGCTACTTAGTAAAAATTTATTTCGTAATATAGGCTACCTTATAAGTTACTTAATTAAACATAAGAAATATACTAAATTTAATATGTTTAAATATACCTAAAATAGGTTACTTTACTAATAGGTTAACCTAGGTAGGCTTGCATAGGTTCCTAGTTTTAGGTTTTTTGCCAAGTCAACCTAAGTAGCTTCATTACAAAATATTTTATCAAGTTTGCAACCACCTCAAGTTTGTGTGACTATATGTGGCTAGATGTGACACAATTATCTTAGGTTAATTTTTTTTAAGCCTAAGAATACATAGGTTAACCTAGGCTAGGTTGGTACCTATAGTAGGTAGGTTGACCTAGGTCAACGTGAGGTGGTCAAGGTTATTTTAAGGCTAAATATTTTGAGCTTTATAACTTTGTGTTAAATATAATTAATGTAAAAAAATGTGGTAATGCAATAGATGAGAACTTGAACCCCAAAGTGAAGGTGATGGGTTTAAGTCCTCATTCTTGCAACCTTGATACCTAGGCCACTTGGCTTAGGTTGGGTAGCTTAGTATAGGCTTCTTCAACTAGGAGTTTGACTTTTTTTTTTAATCTAGGCCATCTAGCTTAGGTTAAGTTGCTTAGGTTTCTTAGAATAGGTAGCTAGCCTAACTAGGTTGACTTAATTTTGGCTTGGCTAGGTTATTTAAATTAATTAGGCTAGGCTAGGTTGACTTTTGGTCATGTGCAATGATTCATATCATGTTTATAGATTTTTGACACATGTTATCCATCCATCAAGGTGTCTTTTGTAACATTTAGTTGAATAAAACGACTAAGTTGAAATGACATTCATTTTACACATCATACAAAGGTGAATGATGACATGGAATTTCATTATTATAAAAACTATTTAAATCTTAATTGTTAAAACAATTGGGCTTTGCAACTAAACATCCCTTGCGACTAAATGGGTGAAACGACATGGGTTTTGTAATTCAATAATCACTAGTTGCATATGTCCTCCTCAATAAGTATGTAATTGTAAAGGCTAATCGCAAAACCTGTAATGTGTTGTTGTGCATTATGAATTCAAAAGAATATAAAAAAATCCCATATATGGTCATCCCAACTAATAACAATTGTACCAAATAATGATCCCATGAAAATCCATGGGACACAATTGAAGCCCTTCATGAAGCAAGAAAACAATGTTGATATGTGCACATAAAATTTATTTTTCTTGTGGAAAACTAGGTCATTGCTAGTGAGTGTCTAAAGAAACGTGGTCAACATACTTTCAATACGTGTCATTTCTTTCACAAATCCACACCCAAAGAATGGGGAAATGAGGACATGTCTAGTCGTTGTAGGGATTTAAAAACTAGACCTCAGTGTTGTGTATTGAAAGTTTAACACCTTATTTTTACTACTAATCATGATCAAATGTGACATGCCTAAAGACAATGTAAACTAAATAATTACTTGATCACATGGTGCATTTTTACGTTTTATTGATGAAAATTTGGTGAACATAAGTTAGGGTGAAAGCATGATTGATTGTTCATTTTTTGGATGTACTTGGTATGGATTCAAAATAGCTCAAGTTCAAGAATTTTTTTTTGATTAATGGGTTTATTGATGAACAACTTGGATACCTTTTTTTCAAATCAAATGACTAAGATGTTAAAAGCATGTGACATGGACCTAGACAAGGAAAACTACATTCACATATGTATATGAACACTCAATTTGAAGCTCTCAAGCAAGTTCATATTGAATTTTTCCAAGATGCTAAATTGTCCAATGTACTTATGGATATTTTTTCAATGAATTCTCGTAAACTTTTTGTAAAACATGTTTTAAAATCATGATTTAATGCCTACCAAAATTTGGGAAAATTTAGCATGATTTGTTTTTAGCAAATTAATTACCCAATTACATTTATGAAATGACAATATTCATTCCAATTTATTGATTTGAAGTTCAACAACATGATGCCATCAATGATTGCTTTAGGAACATTTTTTACTTGGAACTTATTAATGCCTAGAAACTAGATTATTGGTGATTTAATTACCTACAACATGTGACCTACATCTACCAACAAATCTGGTAGGTAAGTCTTAGGTAGGTACATAGATACATATGTATGAAATTTTGAAT
>Ga0116228_10003366_pt1 | contig 14019 bp, 13 predicted proteins | sample S1TSphfallax_2_FD_89694 | JGI IMG/M metagenome (GOLD analysis project Ga0116228, IMG submission 89694) | Host-associated microbial communities from peat moss isolated from Minnesota, USA - S1T2_Fc - Sphagnum fallax MG | ecosystem: Host-associated > Plants > Peat moss > Unclassified | place... | reverse complement strand
TATTAATGAACAAAGAAATGCTATCAAAACTATTGGGGAAGATTCCACCCCAAGTATAGTCAGCGCGCAACGTCTCAAGGATGGGATCGCGGGTATGGACGCTTATGCAGTCAATGAACTTTTAGTACCAGCTAACCAAAGTAAAACTTTTGTTAGTGGTTATGAAGAAAGATATAAATTAATCACTGAAAAATTAGTCGCTGCTGCTCATAATATTACCTATGGTGAAAAAGAGCAAAAACCGATTGAAACTATGCAGTGGTGGTTTGGTAAATATTTGGGTAAAATTCAACAGGCGCAAGATTTTCATGAACGGGGTGATACTAATAATGCTCTCGTTTCTTATCGAGAAGCTTTGCGGATATTAGATCAAAAACTTTTCCCCGCAGCTGATGATTTGGATCATGTGAATTTCAGTGCTTTAGAAAAAACTTATACTGGGGAAAAATCATTCGATCGCCTATCTCTATTGATGATTTTTATTTCTGGTTTTGTACTCATTGGAATATTGCTCGGATTACAGTTATTTATTAGTTCGCGGATGCGTCGTACCTTTAACCCATTGTTAATCTTAGCAACAGGGATTAGTATTGGGTTTCTAGCTTATGCATCTGGAGCATTTATTTCTGCTTCTGCACATCTCAAAAGTGCAAAGGAAGATGCTTTTGATTCGATGTATGTATTAAGAGAAGCTAGATATACTGCTTTTAGTGCTAATGCTGCTCAGAGTCGCTATTTACTCGATCCTAGTTTCGCAGCTAAATATGAACAAGATATTAATAACTATATTGCTAAAATATCTCAACTACCACCTGGTAAAACCTACGAAAATATAGTAGGCGAATTAACAGCCAATACAGCAGAAAGTAGGATCAATAAGATTACAGGTTTTACAGGTTTTATGGCTGATGAGTTGAATAATATTACCTTTCCTGGTGAAAAAGAAGCTGCGTTAAAAATGCTCTCTACTTTTGGCAAGTATGTGGAAATCAATCAAAAAATTCGTCTCTTAGAACGCAGTGGAAAACATTCAGCAGCGATCGCTCTTTGTATAGGTCAAAGTCCAGAAGAATCAATTGGAGCTTTTAATCTATTTAGAAAGGCGAATGATGCAACTTTTAATATAAATGATGATGCTTTTAAAGCCTCTATTAATCAAGGTTATCGAAACATGGGTGGGTTTGAGGTGAAAGCGTCAATAGCATTGGGAGCGATCGCACTTTTGACGTTATTTGGTTTAACACCCAGGATGAAAGAATACTTGTGATAACTTAATTTTGTTGTCTCAGTATTTCTTGGATTAATACTTGGTAGCGTTTACTCGCATCTCGCGCTTTTTGCATCAAGATTCTACTTTGTTCTTGGTCTTTAAGTGCAATTTGTACAGCTTGTCCGCTATATTCCACTGCTTGTTTGACTAATTATCGTGCTCTAGCTTGTAAGTCTTTCATTTATTACTCCAGTTCGGTCAACACAATATATAGATAAACCTCATACTACAAAAATACATATTCTCTCAATGAAACGCCAAAATTTTCACTTACTTGCGATAATATTTGCTCTAACTTGGATAACTACCATTATTTTATCTTTACCCTTAAATGCGCAAACCACCCCAAAACCAGAATTAAGAGGGGTCTGGTTGACCAATATAGATAGTGATGTCTTATTTGATCGCCAACGCCTAAAAAAATCCTTAGAAGAATTACACTCTATTAACTTTAATACAGTATATCTAACTGTGTGGAATTGGGGATATACACTTTATCCCAGCAAAGTCGCATCTACTGTAATTGGGCGATCGCTTGACCCAACGCCAGGACTTCAAGGACGAGATATGCTAAAAGAAGTAGTCAAGGAAGGACATAAACTAGGATTAACCGTAATTCCCTGGTTTGAATTTGGGTTTATGGCTCCCGCTGATTCTCTATTAGCCAGAAAACACCCACAATGGCTTACTAGTCGCCAAGATGGTACTTTTATCGTCAAAGATGGAAAGGATGATCGCGTCTGGTTAAATCCTTTTCGACCAGATGTACAAAAATTCATCCTCAGTTTAATTGGGGAAGTTGTGGAAAATTATCATGTTGATGGGATTCAATTGGATGACCATTTCGGTTTACCATCAGAATTGGGATATGATCCCTATACAGTAGCGTTATATCAAAAAGAGCATCATGGGAATATTCCCCCCAAAAACCCTCAAGATCCAGAATGGGTAAAATGGAGAGCGGATAAAATCACTAATTTCATGAAAAGGATATTTCAGACAATCAAGGCGAAGAAGCAAAATTGTCTAGTATCTGTTGCGCCCAATCCCCAACGTTTTTCATATCCATTTTTTTTAGCAGATTGGCCAAAATGGGAACGGATGGGAATTGTGGAAGATATCGTTTTACAGGTATATCGGGATGATTTAAATGTGTTTATCAGCGAGTTAGAATATCCAGAAGTCGAAACAGCGAAAAATCATATTCCTGTGAGTATTGGTATTTTGTCTGGTTTGAAAAATAAAAAAATTCCCCTACAACAGATTCAATCGCAAATACAACAGGTGCGCGATCGCCACTTTGCTGGATTCTCTTTCTTCTTCTACGAAACGCTCTGGAATATCAGCCCAGAAAACTTAACAGATCGTCAACAAGCTCTGCAAAAAATCTTGGGGAGTTGATTTTTGAGGACTTCAACACTATACTACTTCACCCGTTAGACTAAATGGGCGGACTTCGGTAATTTTCACTTTCACCAATTTTCCTTTCAGTTGATCAATATCTCCATTAAAGAAAGTCAACCGATTACCGCCAGTCCTTCCCATCACCTGATAGGGATCTTTTGTATTTTGGTCTTCTACCAATATTTCTTCTATCCGTCCCAAATAACGCCCTGATCGCTCGGCTGCTTTTATTCCCACCAAATGATTTAACCGTTGGAGGCGATCGCTTTTCACCGTTTCGCTAACTTGATTCTCCCATAAAGCTGCTGGTGTTCCCGGACGGGGAGAATAAGCAGCGGTATTCAACAAATCAAAACCAATATCTTCTACTAATTTTAGCGTATTCTCAAACTGAGTTTCCGTCTCTCCGGGAAAACCTACGATCGCATCAGCGCTAATTGACGCATCCGGCATATAGCGACGAATTGTCTCGATAATCCGCCGATATTTTTCCTGAGTATAACCCCGCGCCATATCTTTTAATAACTGATTATCTCCAGACTGGAAAGGAATATGGAAATGTTCGCATACCTTGGGTAATTCCGCACAAGCGCGAATTAACCTTTCTGTAAAATATCGAGGATGGCTGGTTGCGAATCTGATGCGTTCAATTCCAGGAACATCATGGACAAAATAAAGTAAATCCGTCAGCGTATTTAAATAACGACCTTCAGGAGTAACTCCAGGTAAATCTCTCCCATAAGCATCGATATTTTGACCCAATAGAGTCACTTCTTTATAACCTTGTTGTCCTAATTCCTCAATTTCTTCCCGAATCGCTTCTGGGGTACGGGACTGTTCTACACCTCTGACATTAGGAACTACACAATAAGTACAACGTTCATTACAGCCATATATGACATTCACCCAAGCACTTACTTGACTATCTCGACGTGGTTTGGTGATATCTTCCATAATATGGACAGCTTCCGTCGCCACAACTTGATTCCCTGCAAAAACTGATTGGAGTAAATCTTCTAGGCGATTAGCATGTTGTGGTCCCATGACTAAATCCAATTCTGGTACACGTCTGAGTAACGATTCACCTTCTTGTTGCGCAACACAACCAGCTACAATCAGTGTTAAATCTGGCTGTTCATGTTTACGCTTGGCCTGTCTACCTAAATAGGAATAAACCTTATGTTCGGCGTTATCCCGAATCGTACAAGTATTGTAGAGAATTACATTGGCTTGATTGGGATCTTCTGACCACTCAAATCCCATATTTTCTAGAACGCCAGCCATACGCTCTGAATCGGCTTTATTCATTTGACAGCCGAAGGTAGTAATGTGATAGCGACGAGGTAGAGTGGTCATGGGGGAGTTACGCGAAAAAAGTTAAGTTGAGATATATACTCTATATTAATTATAGGTCAATTATTTAGATTTCCAGACTCCATGAAACCCATGGGGAATAACTTGAGGAAGTCCAATACGACAAATTGGTTCTTGATCTAGGCGATCGCTATCAAAAATCCAAACTTCGCTTTGATGAGAATTACCATCATAAATAACTGTTAATACCCAACCTGCTTCGGGTCTGTCTTTATCCATGACAAATAAGGGTTCGGAAGGATATCGATTCTCACCTATATTAGCTTCAGTTAAAGTTTCGGTTTCATGGTCGAAGCGGGCGATGGAATTGAGTATTTCTTGACTGATATTTGTCTCTTCCCGAAATAACGACATATAAGTATATCGAGAAAATCTCCCTACATTTAGTTGAGGTACAGTGGGAAATTCACAAGTTCTGTCTAAAACTTCTTGAATTGTTGACACCTGAGCCGTTTGGGGATTTAATTGTATCCTTGTAAACGTAGTTTTAGCCGCCGTGTGAGTTTCTCCAGTTGCTACTTCTTTGAGATATTGGTTAGTTTGAAAGTCTTGATAGCGAGCAAAATCCACAATTACCGTACCACTAACATCCACATAACCATTAGCAAAATGCCATTGGAACCAAGATTCCGTAATTCCCCGACTTACCAAAGATAAAGTTTCTCGGTCAAAAACAATTATTTGAGTCCCCAAGTCAGGTCGCCATCTAAACGAATCACCATAGCTACTCGTTCCCGACAAGACAGACCAGACATTTAACCGCACCGGAGGAACAAAAAATATCAAGTATTGTCCAGCTAAGACAAAATCATGCATAGCAGGAAAACCATCCAAGGTGAATTTGGCTTGTTTGACAATCTTCCCTGTCCCATCACTTTTGTAAATGCTTAAAATAGCATTAGCACCAGGACTAATGCCAAAGTTAAAAATTTCCTGACTTTGGTAATCTACTCGCGGATGCGCTGAGTATGGTTGTCCCACATCCAATCCATCTAAATTATCTAGTCCCCGCGTTGCTAAAGTTTCCAGGTCGAGCGCATGGGGATTATCACCTTCCCAAAGCGCTAATAATTTGTCAGGTAATGCCATAACTGAAGTATTAGCAGTATTTTTGACTGGTGTGCGCCATCTGTTCCAAATAGGTCCTGGTGCGGTCATCCCATAATTGGCGTAAATTAATCTATCAGCAGCCGATTCTGCTTGATATCCAGAAGTTTGCACATAGCGATAAGTACCAGTAACACCTCCCTCTGTAAAATTAACCGCCAGAATTGCGCCATCGCCATCAAACCAATGTCCCACAGCAACACCACCTCGTTTTAGACATCCTGGTCCATTGCGATAAAGTGTCCCTCGCAACCCGTTAGGGATATTACCAGCGAGTATTGGTAATTTAGTGGTGGGAAATTCTGTCGCTTTTTGAGCGATCGCACCAGCCCAAGCAAATCTATGGGATTTTTTATCTTCAACAAGCATATATTTTCTGATAATCCGGGGATGGAATCTTGCTCTTTTAATGAATAATTTTAAGTATGACAAACACTATTGTAGCCAATAATTCAGTTGATAGATAAAACAACTTCCAATTCTTGGGTTACTTGTCCCCAAGCAAATCCCCAAGTTCTTCCACTAAGCTGAATTTATTTCCTCATCCACATTTACTCCCAGCGATCGCAATTTTTCTGCTAGTCTTTCGGCTCGCAGGCTTTCCTGTTCGGCTCGCAGGCTTTCCTGTTCGGCTCGCTCATAGTGGGTAGGAATCCAATTTCCAGAAGCATCATACCAACGCAGCCATAATCCCTCAGTTTCTTGAAATTTCCCCATCCACACACCTAAACCTAATCCGAGTTGCTCAAACCAGAATTTCTGCTCTGGGACTTCCACCGTCTGATATTGCGCCGCCACTAATTGCATCACGCGTAATTGGTTCTCATAGCGGTCAAACACAACATAGTAGGGGATTCTTAAAATTTGTTCATATACTTGCCATTTTGTGGGGGGCTGTTTCGCATTTCTTAATGTTTGACCTAAATCATCAGCAGCTGTACCAGGAGATAGCAGTTCTACGGCCAGGAAGGGAGCTACTCCTTCTTGCCAAACAACATAGCTGAGGCGCATATCTTGCTGCTGAAGAGAGCGAGCTACACCCAATACAAGAAACCAGTCAGGTCGCTTGTACCATAGTTGATGACGGCAATCATAATAAAGGTTTAAATCTGTCCCCAAGAACATTTCGTCTGGCGGGTAGTTTGGTGGTTGACAGGTTTCTCGTAATAATTGTGGTTGGAAATCGTGAAATTCGTCAGGCAAACCAGGCTCCTCCGGATTTTCGCTAGGTAAGTCATACATGGTTGGGAGGGTTTCCCAGGGTGGACGAGGGGGAATATCCTGGGGCGATTCCCCATTTACATCCTCGCTAGGTAAGTCATACATAGTTGGGAGAACTTCGCTGGGAGAACGGGGTGGATTAGTCTGATACATAGCACTTATTGAACCCAATAACTTTAGCATAACGTCTTATTCATTCAGAGCATGAAGATTGATTAAAAATCAATTACGTATTATTGAGAATCGAATGATTTAGGATAGCAGCAATAGACTTGTATCGAATCAAACCTAAAAAAGTTCAATTCTCTCTAGAATTAAGAGATCAAATCTTGCGGAATTGATCTCTTTGTCAGAAATTGACTAAATTATTTACAAAAAACTTGCACTAAAACACACACTGATAAAGTTTAATTTGCTTGAATAGCTATATTAAAGAAGATTGAGACTCGTAATTCCTAAATTATGGCTACAAAACAAATCGACGTTAGAGAGTATACTGTCAGGGCACATAAGAGATTGATTCACACTCGAATTTTTCATTTTGTTTGTAAACAGTGTAACGAGGCTACAAAGCGGGAAACTTTCGGTCCGCGACCTTTATATTGTGAAAGCTGTCGCCCTCCTCAGCCACCGAAAAGAACATTACAGGAATCTGGTAGAGGTAAACCTCGTCCCATGTCTTATAAAGGCGATACCGATTTAGATTGATTGAAGTACTATGAATTCTAAGGAACAATTGCAACCACCTTCAGAAGTATTTATTAGTCCATTGTTAGAACTCAGAGACTACTATGCTAGTCTTGCCGAAGAGTACCAACGGTTGTTTTTAGAGGCGCGATCGCAGCTGCATCATACGGAAGCCCTGTTATCTAATTGGTCTTTTACAGATGACAATAAACAACTATCACAACTGGAAGCAGCAAATGGAATACTCGCTACTACTCAAGAAAATTCCCTCCTGCTTTTGTCATCTGAACCAACTCCTGAAACATCAACTTCTGAAACCTTATTAGAGCCTATAAAGGCACAAATTCCAGACTCAAACCAGTTCGAGGTTGATCGCACTAGCTCTAGAGATGTAGGGTTGATAGAGTTGAATACACAAAATACATCTTTAGATAGTTGCGGTGATTTCATTAAAGGTGCGGATATTCCCATGTTGCAGGAGCACCAAAATCTAACTCGGATGGAAGCTCTGAAAAAACTCTTGCAGGAATATGCGGGTACTGTCTGCCATATTGATTTTGTGGTGCGATCGCTTTATGGTGATTTAGAGCCAAGTATTTTCAAAGTGGTAAAAGGGAGAGTTCAGTCTTCTCTGACTCAAGGTAGAGAGAGAGGATATTGGGCAGCTATCCCCAATGAACCAGGTTGTTATACACTCAATCTCAGCCTACTAAGTTCCACCAATGGTAATGGCTTTGCACAAAGTTTTAGGTCTAAAAGGAAGAAACCTTTTATCCTGCCAAAAACTAAAATAGTGCCAATGCTGAAAGCCTTCGATGGTCAATTCCTGATTGATGCTATTACTTCTTTCTTAGAGCAGAACGTGGGAAGAATCTTCAGCGTCAATGAAATTGTGCATGGAATTTATGGCGACCTGGATTCTCAGCAATTGCGAGAGGTAAAAAACAAAGTGCTGAATGAATTATCTAGAGGTCATCGGACAGGAAGATTCTCTAGAGTTCCCCATAAAATTGGATATTATACTTGGGACGTAGGAATTTTGTAGGGAGTTGGGAATCGGGAGTCGGAAGCGGAGTTACTATAGACTCCGCCTCCAACCGATAGATTTCCCTCTTTTCCCTTATTCTCCTGTTCCCAGTTCCCAGTTCCCCGTTCCCTCTATTTTCACTTTTTCACCTGGTTGAGGTGCGATTACCTGAGTGGCTAAGTTGTTTTTAGTCAGTAAAGACTGAAATTCAGCTATACTTCCATGAGATTGGAGAAATTTCATGAGTAGACCCTCAAATAAAACATCTCCTCCTGCTGCGGTAGGTAGAATTACTTGAGGTTTGAGTACCTTAGCTACTTCTAAAGCACTATTCATGCCTTTAATAATTGACCCCAATAAAGGTAATCCTAAATCTATAACAGGTGTGATTACCACATCAATTTGACCAACTTGTTGAAGTTGGGGTGAATGATTCCCATGTGGTTCATAATAGATTGTGGAGTTACTAGCTAAATCCTGGAGAATATAACCATTTTCCACCAGACCTACACCAATAAGAGAGCCTGGAACTGCCTTGATTTCGACTTGCTGATTTAATTTATATGTTTCACCATGCTTCAGAGTCACAACTTGGTTATAGCCTAATTTCTCCACTACTTTAGCAGCATTAGGAGAAGCTACAACTGGAATATTTCGGTCTAGTTCCTGGAGTGTTGGTGGATGAGCATGATCTTCTAGACCTTGAGATAATAAAATCAGATGAATATTTTCTGGTATTGTCCTCTGATTTGTCCGCGAACCTTTAAATAGCCAATCCAAGTTATTGAAAGTCAACGCACCCACCAACCAAGGATCAATTAATATCCTCTGGGGAGCAAATTCTACTAGCCAACTATTACTATCTAACCAAGTCAACTCCATAAAATATCCATATCCTTCTATATTTTGACCGGAGGCGGATAGGCTCCGCTCCCGACTTGATTTTATTTCTCTTTCGCTCCTAATATGTTTAATAGTTTATCTACATTATCCAGTTCACCTACAATTCGTCTAACCGGATGAGGCCAAATTTTGACGAGAGTAGGAGTAGCAGAAACTTGATTAATCTCTGCTTGTTCTGGATGCGTTAAAACATCAATTACTTTTAGGGTGTAGGGAAATACGAGTGATCGCTCTAACAGGTGATGTAAATTTTCTAAAATACGTTCAGTTGCTATATTATGTCCAGCCACGAATAAGCGTAAAACATAACCTGAGATATTCACAGGTACAAGCTTTGCATTAGCATCTATTTGGCGATATTGTGAAACTGGATGGGAGAGGTCTAAACGGACAATTAAATCATGGTCTTCCCATAATTGAGGAAAAGTAGCACGATATGTTGCTAACACCATACAATCACATGTTCCTTCTAGCCAAGGAGCAACTTGCCAAACAAGTTCTTCCCTGCTAAAAAGAGTATTTAATATAGCCTGATGACGAATAACAGCTGGATAAGCTTCTGCAAAAGTTTGGACTTGCTGAGTTCGAGGGTCTAACCAATGATCAATAGTTGCTGTATAGCAAGGTACTAAAAAATGTGGCGGCTCTGGTAAATCAAGAATTTCTTGTAAAGCCGCGCACAAATGTGAATGCCATCGACCTTGTTTATTCGGGTCAATACTATAAATTAAATCTCCGCCAGGTGTAAATAGAGCAATACCTTTAAACAACTGGGATGAAGATCGGCTATCTGAATTCATGATAAAAAATGTGTCCGCTTAAACGCGTCCACGGAGAAACTGTGCCATTTCATTGGGAGTTGGGGACATTTCTAAAGCTGTCTCTTCAGTAATCCGACCTTCTTGGTAAAGATTCAACAATGACTGATTCATAGTAATCATCCCGTCAAAGCCTGCTTGCTTCATCAATTCGCTAATCTCATCATATTTAGCATCTTTAATCCACTCTTTGATTGCCTCAGTATTAATCAAAATATCGTGGAAAGCTGCCCGCTTGCCATCAGTTGTGCGACATAAACCTTGAGCAATGATTGCTACCAAAGATTCAGAGATTGCTACCCGCATCGCATCTTGCTCCTCACCAGCAAACAGATTCAAAATCCGTTCAATGGTCTTCACCGCACTATTGGTATGTAGGGTTCCCATAACTAAGTGACCAGTTTGAGCCGCTTTCAGCGCCGTATTTACGGTTTCTTTATCTCGCATTTCCCCTACTAGAATCAGGTCAGGGTCTTCTCGTAAAGCTGCTTTTAAAGCATTGTCAAATTTGCGGGTGTGCATTCCTACTTCCCGTTGCTTAACTAATGACTTGCGACTTTGATGAACGAATTCAACCGGGTCTTCTATGGTAATAATATTTTTGGCCATCTCTCGATTGATATAGTCAATCATGGCTGCCATAGTTGTTGATTTACCTGAACCAGTCGGACCAGTTACTAAAACTAGACCTTTATGATAGTGGCAAATATCCCGAAACACTGGAGGTAACCTTAGCTGTTCCATCGACAGGATCTTCAGTGGAATCAATCGCAGTACAAGTGAAGGTCCTTTGAGTGCATCAAAAACATTGATCCGGATACGAGCAAATTCATATTGAGTTGCGCCATCAAATTCTAAATTTTCCTCAAATCGCTGAATCTCGCTCTCACTCATGATTTCCCTTAACCAACTCATAAAAGTTTCTTTGTCGGTTTCGGGATAATTTGTGGATTGAATTTCTCCCCGGTTGCGGAAACGAGGTATTTCACCCACACCAAGGTGCACGTCTGAGAAATTTTGGTCAAAAGCTTCTTTAATCAACTCGGCTAGTTTGATTCGGGAAGAATCTTTTTGGTTGACAGTCGTATTATTCGTCGTTGTTTTAGTATAATTGGGTACATCCGACAAAGTTTGGGTAGCGGGTGGTGCTGTATTCATACCCAAAGTTTGGGTAACTTGACGTTGTGTGGATGCTGTTCTTGGTGGTGGCGGTGGTGGCGGTACTGGTGGTAAATTTCGTGAACGTGATTCTGTCATATAGCTTCACCGATGTAAATGGGAAAAATTAACTATCAGATATTGTCTGGGGAAAAACAGACTCAAAATTAATGGCAATTCTCCTCTCAATATACCTTTTTTTACACAAACTATATCTTGTCCGTTATATGTAAATATAATTAAAAATATAAGTATTATTTAAGACTAAGCATTGTTCATGCTACCTATATTCTAAGTTATGAGAAAAATGTAAACTTTTATAATAAATATTAAGCCGAAACTGAGTTGGTTTGTGGGTGATATTTTGTTGTTCAGCCTTGGTTAGTAATATATTCCATAGGATAGATGTAGAAAATTTTTGAATCTTTAGATGTGAACCACAAATTTGGCACAGAAAATCAAAAAACCGAATGTAAACTTTAGTAAATAAATGCTCATTTAAAGAAAAAGTTTTTATATACTAAAGTTTAATTCAGTTGAAATGTTCTCCCTGGGGAAACTCTTGGGAAACAGTCAGATTTAATGTTTAACTTTGCTGTGTAATTAGTTTGGGAGAAAAAGTCATGGTTTCGGCTCAAAGCTCTAATCTAGGAAAGACCTACTCCTTGTTGATGATTAAAAGCTTTTTGATTTGGACGTTCACATTGGCTGTATGCCTATTAGTTGTGGGATTTCCATTAGTTTTTTTGATGGCTACGGTCGGGTGTTTGTTATCAATTGTGCTGGAGTCAGTCATGCCCGTTAGTGCTGTACTGCTCGTAGCAGGTGGTTTGGTCTTGTTTAATGTAATGGCTGTTCTAATTGCTGCTGCTGTGCTGACGATTAAAGGCATTCATCCCAATGAAGTCAAATGGTTAAGCTGGCTACATGGAGAAGCAGATAAAACACAAACAACCGTTTACGCAGCTTGCCCTTTAACTTGTGAGATCAAATAAATACCATTCCTCAATTTGGACAACAATCCACCCGCCCGGTTCAGCCGGGTTTTTTCATATTTATTTTTATGATTTTGTATAATCTGTAGTTTAATCAAGATTTGTTAACCAGTTATAACGAAATGAATCATCAAAAACAAGTTTGGATTATTTTGGGTACTCGTCCAGAGGCGATTAAACTAGCGCCTGTAATTCAAATTTTCCAGCGTTCATCAAAATTGAAATTACAAGTGATCTTGACTGGACAGCACCGCGAAATGGTTGACCAAGTGATGCAACTATTTAGTATCAAAGCAGACTGTAATTTAGAAATTATGCAGTCTCAGCAATCTCTTGAGGAAATTACTTGCCGTATTCTCCAGGGATTAACAAAATTGTTTCAGGAGCAAAAACCAGATTTAGTTCTGGTACAGGGAGATACTACTACTGCATTTGCGTCAGCTTTAGCCGCATTTTACCATCGGATACCTATAGGTCACATCGAAGCTGGCTTAAGAACAGATGATTTATTTAATCCTTACCCCGAAGAAGCTAATCGGCGGTTAATTTCTCAACTGAGTCAGTTACATTTTGCTCCCACCCCTTGGTCAGAAGAAAATTTACGCCGTTCTGGGGTGATAGGGTCAATTCATCTCACAGGTAATACAGTTATTGATGCTTTGTTGAATACATCTGCAACTCAACCAGACTGTAATGTCCCAGGTCTTGATTGGGATGCTTATCGTATACTCTTGGCTACAGTGCATCGGCGAGAAAATTGGGGAGAGCCACTGCAAGCGATCGCCCAAGGATTTCGGCAAATTCTGGACAAATTCCCCGATACAGCTTTACTGCTACCACTCCACCGCAATCCTACAGTCCGTGAATCACTGAAGTCTATTTTGCAGGACCATCCGCGGATTTTTCTCACAGAACCCTTAGATTATAGAGAGTTAGTGGCTGCGATCGGCAAATCATATCTTCTATTGACTGACTCTGGTGGATTACAAGAAGAAGCACCTAGTTTGGGTAAACCAGTATTAGTTCTCCGAGACACTACCGAAAGACCTGAAGCGGTAACAGCGGGTACAGCAAAACTAGTCGGAACGAAAACAGAGAATATTGTGGCTGCTACTAGCAAATTGCTCAGTGATCCATCGGCTTACAAAACTATGGCAAACGCGATTAATCCTTTTGGTGATGGACATGCATCGCAGCGTATCTTACAAATAGTAGAGAAATTTTGGGATTAATACTAGGAATCTTAATATAAGTAATTATAATATCACCAAAGTAAGGAATAAGAGATATTTATCACTTACTCTGGTGATATCAATACTCTGATACTAAAAAATCTTCCTCAGTATTGGTTTAAGGCTGAGAGGTGGGGCTAGGAGTGGGGTTAGCCATTGGTTTGCTCATTGACTTGGGTGTTGGTTTGCTCATTGACTTGGGCGTTGGTTTGCTCATTGACTTGGGCGTTGGCTTGGGCGTTGGCTTGGTCTTTGGCTTGGTTGTTGTCGAAGAATCAGAAGTCGCAGAGTTACCCAGGATTGTTTTAGCCTCTTGATCTAACTTCTGGCGGAGTGCTAAATCAGCAATACCTGTTTCTGGAAGTTGATTTTTTTTCTGATACTCTTTAACTAGTTCTTCCACACTATTACCATAAAATCGATCGCGGGGAAGTGGAGTACTAGGTTTCAGGACTAGGTTTAAATTACCCTGAAGAATTTTTACAATTAGAGCAGTATGTTTTTCAGTCTCTGGATTGGCTTTACCGTCAACCGTTAACTTGTAACCTTTTTGAAACTTACTAATTTCTTTGACTGTTTTAGGATCAGTTAATGGGTCACTTCCAGCTTTCACGTTGTAACCGAGTCCTTTGAGCGCAGCCCGAAATTCTTGCGTATTATAGCTACGATGCCTATGTGCCGCAAAAACTGTATCTGGAACTACAATACTGGCTACAACTAAACCAGTCAAGGCGATATTGATACTCGATTTACCTAAATCACACCACATAGAAACTCCTGCAGATTAAATCAGCAAACAACTATAAATTTTAACAGGTGTATT
>Ga0116228_10003365_pt1 | contig 14020 bp, 10 predicted proteins | sample S1TSphfallax_2_FD_89694 | JGI IMG/M metagenome (GOLD analysis project Ga0116228, IMG submission 89694) | Host-associated microbial communities from peat moss isolated from Minnesota, USA - S1T2_Fc - Sphagnum fallax MG | ecosystem: Host-associated > Plants > Peat moss > Unclassified | place... | reverse complement strand
TCATGCAGAAGCACAAGCATTATGTAATTTAGACGATCAAAGTTTTCTAACTGAACTGAGCCAGAGGTTTGGTCAGCAGATGGGTAAATTGGAATTATTGGGAGAGCGGTTTATTTTTCAGGTACAACTAATGCATAGCGATCGCTATGTTCTCCCACGTCTGGCGTTAGTTGGGGATGCGGCGCATAACTGTCATCCTGTGGGTGGACAAGGATTAAATTTAGGGATTAGGGATGCAGCGGCTTTAGCGCAAGTTATCCAAACAGCACATAGAAATGGGGAAGATATCGGTAGCCTGAAAATGCTTAAACGCTATGAACGTTGGCGACGAGTAGAAAATCTGACAATTTTGGGCTTGACTGACCTATTAGACCGAACATTCTCCAATAACTTCTTACCCATAGTCATATTTCGGCGCTTAGGTTTAGGGATTTTAGCTCGCATCCCCATGATAAAAATATTTTTACTCAAATTGATGACGGGCTTAACAGGGCGCACTCCCGAACTAGGAAAACCATAATCGGTCATTTTGGTTTTCCCGAACCAGATGGGCGATTATATTCACTAAAATACTAGACTCTATAGGCTTGGGAATATGCGCTTGAAACCCAGCTGCTATTGCTTGATCTCTATCTGCAATGCGCGCATATGCAGTAACGGCAACTGCAGGAACTCGTCCACCATGTTCTGGGTCTAGCTTACGAACTAAGCGGATTAAATCATACCCATCAATATTGGGCATTCCAATGTCACTAATAATTACATCAGGTAAATCCTGCTGAATTCTCATTAGTGCTTCGCTAGCGGAAGCTACAGAGGTAGTCATAGCGCTACATTCAGAGAGTACAGTAGCTATCAACTCCCGCGCATCTGCTTCATCATCCACAATTAAAATATTTAAGCCAGCTAATGTAGAGGAATCTGCTGGTGAAGTTAGCACAGATGTACAGCTCAAAGCTAGAGGAGATGATAAATTTGATGCCGAATTGAGGGTGATCTGATTACCACTTAAGGGTAAAACTACAGTGAAAGTTGCGCCTAATCCCTCACCTGGACTTGCTGCTTCTACGGTTCCACCATGCATTTCTACCAACTGACGCACAATAGCTAATCCTAATCCCAATCCATTATAGGTTCTAGTTGTAGCGCTATCATATTGACGAAAGCGTTCAAAGATATGGGGGAGAAACTCAGGACTGATACCAACGCCTGTATCGCTAATAGTCAGTTTAAAGTGAGATAACATATAGATCAAACTTACCTCAATTGTCCCACCTTGAGGAGTGAATTTGATGGCGTTGGCTAAGAGATTCCAAATCACCTGTTGTAAACGGTCTGGATCAACATAAATAAAAGTGACTGTGTGATTAAGTCGGGTAATGATCTTAATTGATTTGGATTCCGCTGTACTACGTACCGCCTCAATTGCCATATCAATAACTGAGATAATATTACAAGGACGAAAAGACAGACGCATTTTTCCCTGAATAATCCGCGAAATATCCAAGATGTCTTCAATCAAACGAGCTTGAGATTTAGCACTACGCTCAATAATCTCTAAGGCTTGAGCTGATTTTTCCTGATTGAGATTTCCTGAACGAAGTAGATTAGCCCAACCCAGCATGGAATTCAGGGGAGTGCGTAATTCATGAGAGAGGATCGATAAAAACTCATCTTTACTACGACTCGCTGATTCAAGTTGTGCTGTTCTTTGAATGATCCTTTGTTCCAATTCATCATTTAATTTTCTCAATTCTTCCTCAATTCGTAATCTTTTGCCAATGTCCAAATTAAGCATAATCAAGGCTATTGATACAATTACAATCGCTAATATACTTCGCAAGATAAATATTGTTGCTGTCGCCTGAGCCTGTTTTTCCACTTCTTTTGTCCGATTTTCTAATAAGCGCTCCTCTAGTTCTTTCATTTGTTTTGTAATAACTAAAGTCTGCTTGAGTAAGGGGTTTTTCTGGTCAATTAAAGTGATTTCGATATTGGGTTTGGTATTTTTATTTTTAGGAAGATGAATCTCTTTTTGGAAAGCAGCATTTTCTTTAAGGATTATTGGTTGTAGCTGATTTATATAGGACTGTTGGGGTTGATTATCTAAAGTTATTTTTCGTAGATTTTCAATTTCTTGATTAATCAAATTCAACGTTTTATTATACTTATTTATATAGACTGTCTCTCCAGTCAAAATATATCCTTGTTTTGCTCCCGCTAGTTCAATCAGATATAAATCAATAGTATTAAGAGAAACTGTAACTTTATAAGTATGCTCTACCCAAAAATTAGCAATTTTCAAATTCATCAAATGCTTGTACGAGTCAAAACAAGTAACAATTAAAAATATTAGTGCAACCCCAAATCCAAAAACAGATTTTTTACGCATGGTCTAAATTTACTTAACAGCTATAGTGCAAAAAATTCTAACTCATATTCTCAAGCTTATGAGATATTAATGTAAACCCCTGCTTGAGAACCTGGAATATAATAGTCAAGTTAGTATCAGTATTATTGATACTAACTTGAGTCAATTTGTAAATTTTTGTTTTAAAATAAATGGTATAAAATGGTATAAAAAAATAAATCAATGTCTTAAAACATATTCCTCCAATCAGTTCTAGTTGATGTAAGTAAATGGATAGATTATATCTAGATAAGATTTTCTCAGTCAACTAATAAGCGATCGCACCACCAAAAACGGAAGATGCGATCGCTAGACTAAAATATGCTCAACTATAAATTTCTACTCTAGAGAAATATGATCCCGCTTAGGGATAGATTCTGCAACATTTTTAGCTAGAGTGATAAAATCGGAAGGTATCATTACTAAAGTAGTCGTGTTATTTTCAGCACCAATCTCCGTTAACATTTGCAATCGGCGTAATTCTAAAGCTGCGGGGTTTTCCATAATCACATGTGCAGCTTGGGATAATTGTAGGGATGCTTCTTGTTCTGCTGAAGCTTTAATGATCCGGGCGCGTTTCTCCCGAACTGCTTCTGCTTCTTTAGCCATAGCTCGCTGCATAGATTGAGGAATTTCTACATCCTTAATTTCTACCCTTTCGATCACAACTCCCCAAGTTTCAGTCACTTCATCCACAATTGTTTGGACTTGACTATTGATTTTTGTCCGACTTTGCAAAACATCATCCAAAATGTTTTGACCAACAACATTGCGTAAAGTAGTCAGAGCAGTTTGATAAACAGCCATCTGATAGCTTTCGACTTTGTTGATCGCCGCAGTGGGGTCGGTAATCCGATAATACAACACAGCATTAACCTTGATCGTCACACTATCTGCAGTTACCGTCTCTTGAGGTTCGATATTCACAGTTTTAGTCCGAATATCAATCTGTGTCTTCTGGTCAATTAGTGGTATAATCCAGTACAAGCCAGGTCCACGTAGACCACTTACCCTACCTAATCTAAAGATTACCCCACGTTGATATTCTCGATCCAATTTCAATCCAGCGATTGCTAGAGATATAAAGAAGGCGAAAAAGATACTGGTAAATCCCATTTTTTTTTGCAGCAGCTTCCTTTGAATTAGTTCTATTCTATACCTCTCGTGAACGATAATCAGATAGATGTTGGGTTGAAATACTAGCTAAATAGTCATAGCCGAGTGCATCAAGATAGATAACATGGGATAGAATCATGGCTAAAGTCTCGTTTAGTAAATCTGTGGTATTTGTGCGCTCATGAAGAATGCTAGAGTTTCAAAGAATTCATCTGAAATCTTCAGAGGGTGTAAATGCTGAAGAAACTAGGGAAAAAACAGGTTTATCTTCTAGTTGGTGCGGGAGTATGCGCCTTCTTGGCGGGAGCAATGGTGTCAGCTCCGCAAATTGGCAAGTCTGTTGGTCAATGGTTGAAGTTGAGTCTAAGCGCTTCTGAACAACTATCTGAGTTTAACTTGACTAAATCAGATGTATTTCCCTTGGTATCTCAATCAATGCCTCAGAGAGCTAGCAAATTAACTGAAATTGCTGAAAAAGGTAGCTCGCCAGATCAAGAAAGAGCGCGTTATCTTTTGGCTAGTGACTACATTGAATCAGCACAGGCGAACAAGGCGCTGCTATTACTCACAGGACTAGAAAAACGATACCCTGTCTTAGCACCTTATATTTTACTCAAGCAAGCTCAAGCTGAGGATATGCTAGGTGAAAAGGGTAAAGCTTCAGATTTACGGCGACTAATACTGAAACAATATTCTCATACACCAGCTAGTGTAAAAGCTATATATTTGATCGGTCAACCTAAATTACAAGACCAAGCGATCGCCGAATTTCCCCGTCACCCACTCACATGGGAAATAATTCAGAAACGTTTACAAGCAAATCCATATCAGACAAAGCTGGAATTGATTTTGGTTAAGTATGCCTCTGAGCAACCCGGAATTGTGGGTGTTTTAGACCAATTAGTCAAGGAGGGAAACCTAAAACCTGAAGATTGGGAAACGATTGCGGGAACCTATTGGGCTAAAGACCAATTTACCAAAGCGAAGGATGCTTATACTAAAGCGCCGAGTACTGCTACTAGTCTCTACCGGATTGCGAGGGGAACACAATTAGAAAAGCAAGATCCAGGAAAAGCGATCGCTATTTACAAACAGTTAGTGAAAAAATTCCCGAAGGAGAAAGAAGCGGGAATGGCTTTAATGCGATTGGCTGAAGCTGGTACGAATCAAGAAAAGATATCTGACCTCAACCAAGTGATCAATCACTTTCCCCTTATTGCGCCCACAGCATTGGTGAAAAAAGCGAAATTACTCCAAACACTCAAAAGTAACCAGTTGGCGATCGCCACTTGGAAAGTATTACTATCTAAATACAGCACTTCCCCAGAATCAGCGGAGTATCGTTGGCAAATAGCGGGAAATAAAGCTAAAGCTAAGGATTATGTAGGCGCATGGCAATGAGCACAAGCGATTACCACAGAAAATCCCCATAATATTTTGGCTCCCAGAGCGAGCTTTTGGGTAGGTAAGTGGGCGACAATTTTGGGTAAACACCAGGAAGCTCACACGGCTTTTGATTATGTGATTAGTCATTACCCGCAATCTTATTACGCATGGCGGGCTGCGAATATCTTAGGGATGAATGTTGGCGATTTCAATGATGTGCGGTCAATGAATCCAGAAATAGTCCCTCGTCAACGTCCCATTCCACCTGCGGGTTCGGAGACTTTCAAAGAATTGTATTTACTTGGTCAAGACCGTGACGCTTATTTAGAATGGGAAGCAGCATTTGTCGATCAAAATCACCCTACAGTGGCTGAACAATTTACTGCTGGGTTGATCAAACTGGCTCAGGGAGAAAATATCAGTGGGATTGATGAAATTTCCCAATTAGAAGACCGAGACACACCCCAGGAAAAGGCGGAATATTTAGCTTTAAGCCAACAGAGTATATATTGGCAAGCTCGTTATCCTTTTCCCTACTTTAACGACATTCAGAAATGGTCTGCTAAACGCCAAATTAATCCCCTACTAGTTATGGCGTTAATGCGTCAGGAATCACGCTTTGAAGCTAAAATTAAATCACCTGTAGGGGCGACAGGTTTAATGCAGCTGATGCCTGATACAGCTAAATGGATTGCACCCCAAATTAATACAGATTTCAAAACCATTAATTTAGAGAATCCTAGTGATAATATTATGCTGGGTACATGGTATTTAGACCATACCCATCAACAATATGGGAATAATTCTCTATTGGCGATCGCCAGTTATAATGCTGGACCGGGGAATGTGAACAAATGGTTAACTACCATACCCTCATCGGACCCAGATGAATTTGTCGAAGAAATTCCTTTTGAAGAAACTAGAAATTATGTCCGCCAAGTGTTTGGTAATTACTGGAATTATCTACGACTATATAACCCGGAAACTTCCCGGTTAATAGCTAGATATTCGTCTCAAAGCGTTAAGTAATTTGTAATTCGTAATCGTAAAGTGCAATTAGGAATTACAAATTTAATAGCTGCTACTGTTTTTGGATAGCTGTTAGCTTGTCTATAGCATCTTGGTAATATTTTTGATTATCCTGCTCTTTAAAAAGGTTAGCGGCTTTTTGAAAGTCAGCGATCGCTCCCTGCTTATCTCCCATATCCTTACGGACTAATCCCCGATTGTAGTAAGCATCAGCATTATTAGGGTTAAGTTTGAGAGCCTGATTGTAATCAGCGATCGCCCCTTGCTTATCTCCTAATTTATAACGGGCTACTCCCCGATTGTAGTAAGCAGGAGCAAAATTAGGGTTAAGTTTGAGAGCCTGATTGTAATCAGCGATCGCCCCCTGCTTATCTCCTAAATCATCACGGGCTATTCCCCGATTATAGTAAGTATCACCATAATTAGGGTTAAATTTGAGAGCTTGATTAAATTTTTCTATTGCTCCCTGCTTATTTCCCGACTTATAAAGACTAACTCCCTGGTTGAAATATTCATCAGCCTGACTGGAGTTGGCGTTGTCAGCAATAATGGTTGGTGAAATCAAGGGCGAATTAACTGTGAACGCTGTTGCACTATAAGGATGATTTATCACTATTGCAGTGTTAAACAGCACTATTAAAAAACCATGATCGAGCTTAATCATATTTTTTCTTTACTGAAATTAACCCTGATTCGACTAGCTATTCGTCAGTTTAGGTAGTAAGTTTCATTAACAGCGATAATGAGTCTCCAATCGCCTGGACAAATAGTATCATCACTGATTTTCATTGTCAAGATTAAGACAAATATCAAATCTTAATCAAGCCTAGCTGACTGTTAACAGTCAGAGGATGATCAAATCACACTCGTACATTAGCAGCGGTTAAAGGCAAATCTGATGTTTTGAGTTTTTTTGAGTTAAAGTATTAGTAATACTCTGGCAAATTATAGTTGAGTAATTATTGAACACCGATTATGCACAGGTTTTTATCTGGACGGTTGACTACGCAGAGATTGACGGTAGAAATCGCAGATTTACCTATATCATTACAAGGTAAAACGCTAGTGCAAATGTCAGACTTTCATTATGATGGGGTGAGATTGTCAGAAACAATGTTAGCGCAAGCGATCGCTGTGAGTAATCGAGCCAATCCAGATCTAGTTTTACTTACAGGAGACTATATTACAACTACGACTAAACCAATTCACCAACTAGCAGAAAGATTAAAACAACTCCAAAGTCGTCATGGAATCTACGCTGTACTTGGTAACCACGATATTTATCGCCAAAACGCTAAAAAAGAAGTTACAGATGCTCTTTCCCACGTTGGAATTGGGGTCTTGTGGAATCAAATAGCCTATCCGCTAGGGAAAGAATTACCAATAGTAGGATTAGCGGATTTTTTCTCGCGGGAATTCGACCCCAAAATAGTTATGGAACAGTTAAATCCAATGACACCTCGGATAGTTTTGTCACATAATCCAGATACCGCAGCTAAATTGTCAGCATGGCGTGTAGATTTACAACTATCAGGTCATACCCACGGAGGGCAAATTATCCTTCCCGGAATTGGATCTATTTTACTTCTCTATATCCACCTCTTACACCAAATACCTGTAAAAGTGCGCCGAAAAATTCCTTTTTTGCGTCAGAGGATACCTGGAATCACACATGGAGAATGGTTACAGGGTTTACATCAGATTGGCAAAAATCAGTTATATGTGAATCGGGGTTTAGGTACATATTTCCCTGGACGTTTATTCTGTCCTCCTGAAGTCACTATCATTACTTTAGTAAAGCAGTAATTTCATAGTAAGTATTTTTTCGAGCTATAATTTTATTGAGAGCAAATAGTATTACTATATACCCAGGAATTAAGTTGATTTTTGGTAAGCTGTAAACGCTTAGTATATGGAGTATCTGTAGACCTATGCACTGGTTGTTTACGGGACGTTTAAAAGTAGATAAAATAACGGTTAAGATTGCAGGTCTACCTGCATCACTGCAAGGTAAAAAGTTGGTTCAATTGTCCGATTTTCACTACGATGGTATCCGACTTTCCGAAGCTATGTTAGCAGATGCGATCGCTATTACTAACGAAATTGAACCAGATTTAATTCTCTTAACTGGTGACTATGTTACTGACGATCCTGCGCCAATTCACCAGCTAGTATTGCGACTGAAGAGTTTATATAGCTACAGTGGAATTTATGCTGTACTAGGGAATCACGATATTTATTATAGTCATTCAAAAGCAGAAGTAACCAATGCGTTAACTAGCATTGGCATACATGTGTTATGGAATGAAATTGCTTATCCTTTAGGAAAAGAATTACCCATTGTAGGACTTGCGGATTATTGGTCACAGGAATTTGATCCCAATTCTGTGATGAATCAATTAGACCCAGTGACACCCCGGATTGTCCTATCCCATAACCCTGATACCGCTAAAATCCTGCAAAAATGGCGGGTAGATTTGCAACTCTCTGGCCATACTCATGGAGGACATATTGTCATTCCTGGATTGGGACCTGCTGTGCTTTACTATAAAAAGCTATTGAAACTATTTCCCAAAAAAATACGGTGTCGGTTATCTTTATTATGCGGTGGCGATCGCTCAAAAGTGGTGCGTTATTGGGAATGGGCGCAAGGGTTCCACAAAATTGCTGAAAATCAGTTATACGTGAATCGCGGATTAGGAACTTACCGTCCAGGACGTTTGTTTTGTCCGCCTGAGGTGACGGTGATCACGTTAGTTGCTTAATTAGACCTGTGTTTGAAATTTAAACTACTGCTAGCTAGGATAGATATCAGTCTTTAGATAGAGGAACGCCTGTAATGCCTGAATTACCATTAGAGGCATCTTCAGGTAAATCTTTTCTCCCCATATAAATATCGGGGGGAAAGCAATTAGCCTGATGTATATTCTCTCCCGTTGGGGCCGTGCGGCTCTGGCGGGAGAGAATTTGGCTAATTTTCGTAGTTTCCTGCTATCGATAATCTTGACTTTGGATTTGTTTTAATCGAGCCGAGTCACGCATACCATAGTCAGATCGAGTAAACCGATTTAATTGCATTTCAAAAAATTCCCGATTCGCCTGGAGATGTCTAGGATTCGGGTCATCTAAAGGATATAGGAGCGCAGTCCGCAAAGCTTGAATTACAGCTGATGTGACATTGTACATCGATCGCTGAAAAGAAACTCCCAGCTGAATCAAAACATCATCTTCACCCCGACAATGTTGTTTATAGTAGTCAGAGAGATATGCTGGTAAGAAGTGCATCATATCCTGCATCAATAATGTCGGCGGGATTCCCGCAGTTCCTACAGGAAATACATCAGCGTACAAAATACCGTAGTGAAAATCTTCCTGATTGGCTGGGACTTGACCTACCTGAGCGTTATATGATTTTGTCCCTCGGAAAGGCGCAGTCCGATAGAAAACTGCTTCTACATATGGTAAAGCAGCTTCATATAACCAGGTAAAGCCTTTGGTTTTGGGAATAATTTCATAACATTCCCCATTGATATAGACATGATGATAAATAGGACGACCGGCGATCGCGAATATGCCATTTACCAAAAAATTCATCGCATCGGGAACGCCTTTAAATCCCCCTTCATCATATATATCCGACATCTCGAAGAATACTGGAGCCATAACTTCCCAAAATAATCCCAGATTAGAGTAGTAGGACATCTGACGACACTGTTCCAAAAACATATCTGGGAAAAGTTTGTACAGACCCAACATGACAGGGTTATTTTGGAAATAAGCTTTAACTGCTTTATCTGCATTAGCTCGATATTCTTCTGAGTCTAAATAAGCATCAAATTGATTAACTGGCGCATACATTTTTCTATGCCATAACATGGCTCGCATACAAGCTTCAGCAAATTCCATATTAATGCGATCATGCAATAAATGGTGTAGTAAGGTGGGCATTTTTCCAGTCCGACCATTTTCGATAAATGCCAAAAGTTCTGGATGTGCTGTAGCAGGTCCACGCCAAATTCTTAGATCAGCGTCATCACCAGCGTAGTGATTATGCAAGTCTAGATACTCTTGAGGTATGATGTATTTAAAAAAGGAGAAAGGTTCTAAAAATACCCGTTCAGCAATATAAAGTAAGTCCCGCCAGTAGAAATCCATCGGTACAGCATAAGCTTTATATATACCAATAATTTGCATTAAGTTTTCTGGGGTGTCTGGTAACATAGACCCACCAGCTTCCAGGCGATGGATCACCTCGGCGAATTCATGGGTGGATGGTGGTAATTGGGTTGATACTAATGGCATTTTTATCTCCTATGGATGGGCTAGATATTGTGGCGACTATGGCTGTAGTGGTAGTCTGGCTCCAACGGACTAACCAATGCGGTTGAACTCCCAAAAAGATGATCAAGGAAGCTAAAATAAGGGCTGGGATTTTTTCCGCCCAAACTACTTTGGGATAGTAAGCCAGGTTATTGTTGAGTTTGCCAAAACAGGTGTTGTTGAGTAGGATGACAAAATAAACAGCTGTTAAACCTGAAGCGACTACACACAAAAGAGTAGGAATAGGAAAGACGGAAAAACTACCCTGAAAAACCATAAATTCGGCGACAAATCCTGTTAATCCAGGGATACCAGCACTAGCCATTCCACTCAGAACTAGTAAAGCGCTGATGATAGGTAATCCCCGAATCGGACTCATTAAGCCATTAAGTTTACCTAGTTCACGAGTGCCAACTTTTGCTTCTATGATTCCGACTAAGTGGAACAAAATTGCCAGAATCAGCCCATGGCTAAACATTTGGGCAACTGCTCCCACAAGTGCTAATGGTGTGCTTGCTGCACCGGCGAGTAAAATATAGCCCATATGTCCGATAGAGCTATAGGCTACCATCCGCTTGATGTCTGTCTGGGCGATCGCGACTATTGCGCCATAGATAGCACTCACTGCTCCCCAAACTGCTAAACTAGGAGCGACAACACTCCAAGCGTCAGGAAACATCGCCATCCCAAACCGGAGCAAACCATAAGTTCCCAACTTAGCTAAAACACCACCTAGAAGAATGGCGACTGGCGCAGAAGCTTCGACATAAGCATCAGGTAACCATGTATGTAAAGGAATCAAGGGAATTTTCACCCCAAAACCGATAATTATTCCTGTCAATAACAGTAATTGCATTCCTGGAGCTAAGTTTGCTGTAGAGATAGTATTTAAAGCAAAACTATGAGCACCAGATAACCAAACTGTACCTAAAAATGCAGCTAGAATCAGAGCGCCAGAAACAGCTGTATAAATCAGGAACTTCATTCCCGCGTAAGCTCGTTTTTCTCCTCCCCAAATACAAATTAATAAATAGAATGGGATCAGTTCTAATTCATAAAACAAGAAGAACATGAGTAAATTCTGAGCGAGGAAAGCCCCATTAACTCCTCCACTAACTAGTAAAACCAAGGAGTAGAAAAGCCGTGGACGTTGAGTTTCTCGACTACTACTGTAAATCGCAATCCAAGTCAGGAGACTGTTTAAGATCAACATGAGTATTGATAGTCCATCTACTCCTAGTTGATAGTTGAGTCCCAATGTTTCATTCCAAGGGAGATATTCCTCGAATTGCATTCCTGAATAATTAATATTAAATTTCAGCAGAATCCACAGATTCCATAATAAAGCGAGTCCTGCTACGGTTAAGGAAATGAAGCGAATCCAACTAGTAGAAATAGATTTTGGTAAAAACCCAATCATCGCAGCTGCGATCGTGGGTAACCAGATTAAGACACTCAACATAAATAATTCCTAGTCTTTGAAGTTGATAAATCCCTAGAAAATTCCTAAAAAACCCAAAAACTGTACACCCCATAATGGCCAAGTGACACATCCACCTAAAACACCTACTGCTAATAAGACAGTTAAGGCGTAAGATTGGGTTTGTCCAGAAGTGCTATACTTCAAACCTTCCCCTCCTAAGAGAGAAAATAAACCGACCAAATTAACGATCCCATCAACTACTAGACGGTCGAGCATATCAGCTAGTTTAGATAGTTGGTCAACACTGGAGATTATGGTCAGGCGATAGATTTTGCTGGTATAAAAGTCGTAAGCTAACAAGTTCTGTAAACCTTTCCAGGGAAGCCGAATTGGTTTAGGAATCGGACCAAGATAAATTATGCTGCTGATGGTACAACCAAAAGCACTAGACCAGATGAGGAGTAAGCAGACATCTTTATTTAAGGTGGTCCAGTCGGGTAGTAATGACAAGCTTTGTAATACTAAGGGTAGATGTAAAACAAAGCCGAGTAGGATTATCATCGGTAGGGCCATTGGCCAATGAACTTCTGGCGATCGCTGACTCATTTGCTGTGGTGACCCAGCAAAAATCAACCAAAATTCTCTAGTTAAACTCATAGTAGTTAAAGCGTTGACCAATAAAACAACGCCTACTAACAACGGTTGAGTTGTCCACAAACCACTTGCTAATTCTACTAAAGCCCAAAAAGTCCCCAAAGGAGGAAAGCCAATTAGCCCAAAAACTCCCACAACAAAAGCTATACCCGATATAGGACGACGCGTCCAAAGTCCACCAAGTTGAGTGATATTTTGGGTGATACTATTCCAGACAATTCCCCCACTACTCATCACTAATAGTGCGGAAGCGAGAGCATGAGTCAGAACCAATAATAGAGCAGCTGAACTTTGCTGCGTCCCGACAGCGATAAAAACCAATCCCATGTAGGCGCTGACGGAATATGATAGACAGCGCTTGATATCAATTTGGGCGATCGCAATTAGAGCAGCGCCAATAGCTGTAAATGCACCAATCGCCACCATAGTGGAGGAGACAATGGGAGAGAGTGATAAAACGGGTTGCAATTTAATCAGTACCCATGCACCACTAGCCACTACCACAGAGTTCCGTAAAATAGTGCTAGGAACAGGTCCTTCCATAGCTTCATCCAACCATAAATGGAGGGGAAACTGAGCGCATTTTCCCATGGGACCTGCGATCAGCGCCAAACCAACTAGTGTAATGGCGGTAGGGTCAACCTGAGCAGTAATCGCCCACTCAGCTAACTCTTGATAATTCCAAGTTCCAGCTAGAGTCCAGATTCCTAATACTCCCATCAACAAGAATAAATCTCCGACCCGTTTGGTTAAGAAAGCATCTCTAGCTCCGGTAACCACCAAGGGTTGACTGAACCATAAACCGACTAATAGGTAAGTTCCTAAAGTGAGGATTTCCAGGATGACATAACTGAAAAACAAATTATTACAGAGGACTAAAGCACAAAGACCAGCTTCAAACAGACCGAGTAAGGAAAAGAAACGTCCCCACCCCCAATCCATTTCCATATAACCAATCGCAAATATTTGCGCCAGGAGATTCAATCCAGTAATCACAACTAAAGCGCCAATACTAATAGAAGATATCTCTAAATTAATTGTGAGATCCAAACCAGCAGTAGAAAGCCAAGGAATAAATACCTCTTGGGGAGGATGATGCCACATGGCTGGAAATGCTAGTACAGAATGCGCCAGAGCCAAAAAGGTCATGATCAAATTCAGATAACCTGCTGGTCGAGGACCTGTTTTACGAATGATTCCTGGTGACCAAGGTATGGCTAAAATACCTCCTAACAAAGCATAAACGGGAATTAGCCAAACAGTCTCAACTAGAAACTGAGCCATAAACGTACCTCTTAACTAGGGTGTAGGGTGTAGGGTGTAGGGTGTTATTCAAAGATATGCTTTTTTCCCTACAGTTAGCATTTGAAAGTTAAAGTTTTGTGTTAATTAAGCCTTGATCCCTATAAGATAGATTTGATAGATAATGTAAATTTATCTTTGCTTAATCTTGTTAAAAATTAGTTTACCGTTATTTTCTATAAAAGTGAATTACTAGACTAAATAAATCCACAATAGCTACTCTAATTAATTCTTATATATGAGAAGATTTATTTATTCAATGGAAACCATAGTGTCTAGTCTATGATCCACTCAATTCAATCTGAAAAAAAAGGGTATAGGGAAAAAAGCATATTTTTGAAGAAACACCCTACACCCTACACCCTACACCCTACACCCTA
>Ga0116228_10003364_pt1 | contig 14020 bp, 9 predicted proteins | sample S1TSphfallax_2_FD_89694 | JGI IMG/M metagenome (GOLD analysis project Ga0116228, IMG submission 89694) | Host-associated microbial communities from peat moss isolated from Minnesota, USA - S1T2_Fc - Sphagnum fallax MG | ecosystem: Host-associated > Plants > Peat moss > Unclassified | place: USA... | reverse complement strand
GTAAAGAATGTTATGACAAGGTGCTAAATGAAGAATTTTAAAGAATTTTAAGTTGCAAAATGAAGAATGTCATCACTAGGATTTTTTTGGAAGGTCAAAATTCACAAGTACTTTTCAATATGTATTTCTTGAGTTTGATTCGAATGTTTTCATTGAATGTGTTTTATAATGTATTATAAAAATTGTACAACACATAGTTCTTGCAAAAACATAATTTGTAATCAAAAAACTCATTTTAAAGGTGATGACAACACTAAAAATAGTGTAGAAATGGACTTTTTCAGTGCATTTTTTGGTCCACCATATTATGCATTTGGGTGCAAATTCTTTAAGGTGTACCCAAATCTTGTCATAATGTCACCTTTTTTTTCTTTTTTAACCTAGTCCTTTTTTACCATGTAAAGGCACATTTATGGATGATTATGATGGAATCTAAAATTGAAATGGTCTGAAATATAGTCCTTTAACAAATTTTGACAACTTTTAACTCATTATTTTTTATGAGGATCAAAATATAGGGTAAAAAAAAACTACAATAAGGATTAGGCCCTTTTTGTCCTATGTGGTACACCTTAAAGGATTTTCACCCATTTACCCTCAGGTAGATTATTACAATTTGAAAATTCAATACCACATGGGTATCCAAAATATTCACCCTTCTCGCAAATGAAGGACTGTTGATATCATTCAAGCTTTGAAACACATTCACAAATAAATGAAAGATTTCTTATGACTAAAAAACAGTTTTCAATAATCAAAGATAGGCACCTATGATTCGTGACATAAAAAAAGAAGGCCAAATAAAGAAACTTCACTTTAAAGTATGAACATTTAGTTTCTTCCGACCACTAAAAGTTTAGAATCGCCCTGATTTCCTTGCGTGCAGGTGGTGTGCAACATATCTTTGGAAAGTTCGGCTACAACTATTCTTTAATCATCATCTCAATTGGAGGTCTGCACATAAAGTTATGGGCCTCCAAAGTTGTGAAAATCCCAACAGTGGGAATTTTAGAACTCCCACTTGCGATCCTTGGGACAAAATGACATTTGGGTACTGGTCCCATGGCCAAGCATAGAGTATATTATAAGGGGGAAGGTGGTGGCTTCCCCAAGTCCGGGCCGTGGTGAGTCTTATGAGTTCATGTTTGCTTGTGGCTTGTCCGTGCACTGAGGTGCTCCAACTACGCACTAATCAACTTGTTGTTTGGTTTGTGAAGGTCTATATGAGTGATTGAATTACTTGTCGATCTTCCTAGTCCCATCATGGAGCTCCAACACGCCCCTCTACCCCCCAAAGTGTTGCGAGCTAGGGAGTGCGCCCCAACTCCTTTTCCTTCTGTTGTCTTCACTTTTGAACTCGCAATTGAGTCCATCAAGGAGCTTGGGGGTGCGTTAAGACCCCACACTGTGATGTTGCATGTTGTTTTAATTTATAGGTGGCTCTGTTCTCACCATTCCAAGTGGTTTGGAGAGGTTTGACATTGGCCCTTATCCTTGTTGTTGTAGTTGTCCATTTAACGTTGGCATACTTCCAATCCCTTGTTGTCTAAATTGGCCAACCTCCAAGGTTGCCAATGTTTGCAATGTTTGCATTGCTTGTAATTGTTGTAATGGATTCCATTATGCCATGTTGATGCTTAAAAAACCCACCATTCCACCCTACATTCCAATTTGCAATCAAGAACAAATGTTCCCAATATTTCCAGGCGCAACATTGTTAAAACCAAGAAGTTATGTAGAAATAATAAGATTGGTTGGTGCACATGGCAACTCACACAATCCTTGAAATTTCATAGTACTAGAAAGCTAAATGGTGGGTGTGATAGACTTGGGCTTAAATGGACCTACTTTGGCATGAAAACATCTACTAACATTTGCGCCTGAATGTGAGTTGCGCCAATCAAATTTCCATGTTCACTATCATCACCCACTATTGATGATTGTCCATCATGTTGCTTTTCTTCAAGTGTGTCCAGAGTAGAATTCCAAATGTTTTCATCATCACCTTATAGCTTAGAGTTTTTGGCATTAGGCCTCCACATTGTATTCATCACAAAGGTGGTTCTTAGCTTCCAAGGTTTGGGAAGTTCTACTTTCTACAAAACATAGTATACATAAGTCATCACATGTACCAGCACATATATTACTATAACTAGCTACATCTAGAAACTAACATTTTGAGGCAAAACCATCAACAATTTTGAATAGATAATAGGTTTTTTGGACCTTAATCAACTTGTAAATCAAGCACTAACAAAAGAGGTTTTAAAAGCCTATTGGCCATAACATGTTCTAAAAAGGTGTGTAGAATATATTCATTGGAGTTATAAGCCAATAAGTTGAAACAATTCATAGAATGTGGTACCTCTTATTCTTCACAATCTAGTGTCAAATGTTAAACTAGCTTTGCTGCAACAAATTTGTGAAGGTGCAACACTTCTATAATCTACCAGTAACCAAATCTTTGAATGGAGTTGTATTAATTATAGACTTCAAAATAACATGAACAATGTTTTATTTTAAGTAACTAAAACAAAGAAGGAATGTTCACATATCTGAAAACTCAAAGATATAGATCTTTTTAATAGTTTTGTTTAGCACATGTGCAAGAGGTGTAAAATAAGTAGGTATTGTGTGCAAGAGCCTACCTTTTGGTTCTTGCACACACACCTTTTCAATAGCCAAATACCTCCTTTCTTCAAATCATCAATGTTTTCTGATCATGAAGACTCGAATTCCTCTCCCACCTAAAATTCTAATGGTGAGCCTTAGTGTTTCTCACTACTTAAAGATTGTGAGCCTAAGTGCTTCTCACTTTTAGAAGATGAAAACTCTTGGACAGAAATGTGTAACTTTTGCCTACACCATAAACTAATGCATGTGTTACTTTAAACTCCTCAAAACCTTTAACAATATTATTTATCATTGTTTTCTTCTTATAAATTGTGTGTATGATACTCTTGTAGTTGAAGGTCAAATAACCAATTAAATCAACCTACCTGATGCGCTCCCTCGTTCCTAATTAGACCCAAGGTGGGTTTGAATTACTCAAACAGTGGAATTGTGAGGAACTTGGGGCACACTCTTAGTTCTCAGCACTAAAAGGGGTAAAGGGGTGTGTTAGAGCTTCGGAATGGGACTAGGAAAAGTGACAAGCTTTAGTTACTTCCTCGAACCTACATCAAACCAACCAACAAGTTGGTTAATTCACATTTTGGAACACCTTTAGTGCTAGGACAAGTCACGGGCAACCCTGGACTCATAAAACTCACCACGGCCCGGACTCGGGGGAAGCCACCACCTTCCCCCATATAGTATTCTTTGTGTCTCTCCATGGCACCTACATCCAAATGGCTTTTTGTCTCAAGACTTCCAAGGAGGAGTCTCGAAACTGTCCCGGTTTGGACTCCCGAAACTTTGTGAGTTCATAACTCTTTGCTCAGACCTCCAATTGGGATGAGGTTTGAAGCAAACTTGTAGCTCTCCTTGAGAGCTCTCCAATAGTGTGTTGCACTCCACCTGCACATACCGGGGTCGGGTTGATTCCCGACTTTTAGTGGTCGGAAGTCAAATTGCCAGTTTGACTCCCGGCCTTTCTTTTTCCGCAAATGTCCAAATGGCTCATGCAAGTCCATTTTCGACATCTACACTTTGATAGCTTTCCAATGATATACGGAACGCCTCAAGGCGAGGTGTTTTGACCCCTGCAATCAAACTCTAAAGTTTCGAGAGTCCCAAAGGACTCCCAAGTCCCCATTTCGGGAATGTGAATGTCATTCTCACATTCTTCCAAAAGTGGGGTTGCGACACTGCCTCCAACTTCCTCAATATTGCATTTTCACCTTGACCTAACATTGTGTTGTCATACCACAACAAAAAGGAAATGTTGCAAAAACACATAAAGACATAAGCGATGTTCACAACATGGTCCTCCTACATTATAGAACATCATTTCAACATGTTTGGAGCAAACACACATGATGGGTGATATAAAACCAAGAGAAGTACCTTACTTTGTTGATAGGCAAATTCAAAGACTTCGGGAAGTTGTTGTTGTGAGCAATGTTTATAATCCTCAACTTAGCATACACAATTATAATGTCCTTGTAACCTATAACATTTTTTACCATTGAGCCTATGTGTGAGAGATTAGATTATTGTACATCACCAAGGGCATGCATCTGCAACATTGACATTTGCTTCATCTAACTTACAAGTTTCATCCATGTGATGACTTATCATTAGGGTAGGGATGGAGATGGATTAATAGATGACTTACATTAGTAGAAATTGGCCAAAATGTAACCACGCTATTTGTGACTACATGTGACTATTAGTTATTAACTACATTTGGACTTTTTGCAACTATTTATTATGTTGGTCATATTTGCGATTACACTACAACTAGTTTATGACTATTTTGGTGTTCATCCTTCCATGTGAACAACATTTAGTTTGGTTTTCATCCAAGAAGAACATTTTATGTCCCATTATTTGCAAATGTGACCAATTCAATTACAACCCTATGAGTATACAAAGATGTATTTTGTGAATTCTAAGGAATATAGTTGGGTGTATTAAGATTTATAAATGTATATTTTGAATCTATATGAACAACCATATTACATGTGTATTCAAGTCATATTATTAGCATAAATGGCCTCAATATTATGGTTACATTAATTAGTGTATATTTTGAGTATATTAAAATTTAATGTAAAATATTTACTAAATATATTATGCCCATATTCCAAGTTTATCCAAACCATCTTATTATATTTCTTAAAATTATTACAAATGAAATTTATAATTATTTATTTTAATATTATATTATATTTTAATATTAACTACATGTAATAAGAAAATTAAAATCTCAATATTATCCTTCATTAAAAAAATTAAATGGCAGTATTTAATTACATAATGATGATGATGATGATGATGATGATGATGATGGTATTAAAATGATAGGAAAAATAATTATATAATTACTGAAGTAATTATTAAAAGTCTAATATATTATTATATTATTATTAAATTCTTTTCAAATGACAAATTTTTTTATTAATTTTTTTATTTATTAAAAAGTAAAAATTAATTATAATAAATCATAATAGATTTAACAAGTGGTACATTATATATATATAATATAAATAAGCTAACCTAGGTTAGCTACAATTACATTATTATGTTGGTGATTATTATTATTATAAGTAATCAATTATGAAATATTACTATTTTATAATAATTACTATAATAGTTAGAATGAAAATTTAATAAATTAATATAAAAATGTAAAATTTATTTTCGAAGGAAAAATATACTTGTTAAAAATATAATATATTTATTGTAGTAGTTCAATATGTATTGTTATTAAATAACTATAATGAGTGAAGTAATAATATGAATAATAAAAATAAAATAGTCAACCTTGGTTACCAACTAGCTACAATAATAATTGAATTAATGTTATTGTTACTATCAAATATTTAAATTTAAATTTATTATGAACCATAAAAATGAAAATAATAATGGGAATAAATATAATAAAATAGTTAGCCAAGACTAGGTTTTAATTATATTATTCAATTAAAAAAACTAGTATTCAATTTTTATAATTATTAATTACTGAATATTCTAGTTTTATATTAATTTATTTGGTTATGAAATAATGATTAATTAGTTATTAGTAATTAGCTAATTATTTCAATATTAATCAATTACTAGTTAATGAAATTGGTTCATAGATCATTATAGTTCATATATAATTAAAACTAAATATTAAAACTATTTATGTAGCTAATAAATTAAGTAATATTTAATAATAACTAATAATATAATTAATTCCGTAATCATAATATATTAATGATTATTACTATAAATAATTAGTTAGCTAGTTAGTTGTCACTTACCTATTTAATTCTATACTTTTTAAGATGAAAATGAAAGCCAAAACATATGGGATAAAAATTTTAGTTGCAAGTTCTTTACGACCATTTTTAATCACAAATGATTTATAATTAAAAATTTTATACCATAATAATCACAAACAACTTGTAATTAAAAAGTTTATCCCATATGTTTTTGCTTTCATTCTCATCTTAAATATATATAAACAAGGTGTTTTGTCTTTACATTTTCATATTTAAAAACATGGACATATGGGATGAGCTAATGAAAATGACTTAACCCAAAATAAAATATAAATATTCATGTACTTATATTAACTACCTACTTCCCTAACTTACCTACTTACTTTTCTACCTACCTACCTACCTAAGTAGGTATTTGGCCTAAATAAGTAAATAGGTCCTATCTAGATAAGTGTTTAGCCTAAATGGGTAGGTAGGTATATAAGTAGGTAAGTACCTAGTTCAACCTACATACCTAAATATTGATTTAAATTGAATTTTTAAAAATTCAATTAATATGCCACATGGAAAATTTCTATTGCACCACGTGTCATAATCTAAACCATCCAAACATAAAAATTAAACATCTTAAATTATTTCAAAATTTTAAAAAAATTATTATTAAAAGTTGGGACATGTGGCAACACATAATTTGTACCCGTTGTTCACCAAAAAAGTCACATCCTAATTGCAAGCAATAATACATACATGACAAGTCAAAGGATGAAGGCGTATTTTGTTGACTTTTTCTTTCATCTAAAATTCATTGTCGTTTGGGACTAGTGTCAATACGACTTGTCAAACGCGACTATTAAGATTTTAATTGTAAATGTCGCTTACAACTAAAAATTAATTGCCCAAGGACTAGTTACAAGGGACCAATTGCAAAATGGCCATTTTCTACTAATGTTATTGTGGGAAAAACTTGACAAAATTTTACATACCATGAAAAGACTTGTAACTTTAAACTTACAATTAAAGCTCTCTTATTGTCACCTTGCACCGTTGTCGACACCTTTTTCTCTGTGCGTTATGTTGCATGATGGTGATCTAGTGATGACACCCTTTTTGTGCGAGGATTGCAACACCTCAATCTAGCAATGGTGTGCCCAATTATAATCAATTTGTGTATATATTCAAGTGAGGTTTACCATGGGACATGTAGAAACTATTGGGTACACCTAGGTTGGGGTTGCACTAACAACAAAGTCAAAAGTGACAAAAATTTGTTCTAAAAGACAACACATTTTGAACATGGTATAGTCAATAGATTTTTTTCTTTTAGACTTTATTAGTTTTTTTCAATGAGCTTGGGGGTGGACCAACATGTGTGTATGTGATTCTATGGTTGGGAGGAAAGCTTCATTGAATGTAAAATATTATTTCAAATAAATAATAGTGGTTAAGAGGCTGAAATAATATTGGGTTCATCAAGGATTAAATGTCATTTCTTCAACTTAATTTGTCATAACTTGGTGAAATTTCCGATCAAATGCCAATGATAAAAGGGGAGTTGAAAAAGTATATCATGTACAATTTGATATTTGCGTTTTTCATTTACAATGAGCCCATGGGTTATGGGAGATTGGAATGTGAGGTAGAATGCCTAGGGTATATGCATTGAGATACACCTTTGGTTGGGTTGATTCTATGCCTTTTAGTGGTAATGAAAGCTAGATGGATGTAATAATAAACCTTATTTCTAATATCGTCAAACTTATTCATTCACATTTATATTGTGAAAATCATCTATGAAGATCATCCTTCATCGATTCAATTACTAATTATGTTTGAAGCCTTGAGTCGAGATGAAAAAAAATATCTATGAATTTACCTTTTTTCATTGATTTAAAAATATTCCATCCATTTTGGATGAATTGTCTTAAATTTCATTCAAACTCAAGGCTCAAAGCTCACCGCTCAATGTTCACCACTCACACTTTGCATTTTTCCATAAATAATAATGGTGTCTTTAAATTGTAGACACTCTTCAAACATTATGACCTTGCTTGCAAATTTGGTCTTCATGGTAGTTTTAAATTTCCAATGCTACATCTCATTATAACAAGAAGCCCACTCCCATCCTGCCTCCCTTTCCTAGACTTTTGGGTCCAGGTAATTGTTTTTTGTAAACCAACATGTGTGCATCCTTCACATTGACACTTTTTAGCCTAGAAAAGATTTTATCATCATTTGTAACATACTAACATGCCTTAGACATTAGGTGCCCAAAGCAAGTACCATCATAAACCCTTAACAACTTCAAAGGTTCACAATCAACAATAGATTGTAAAATTGTTGCCATAATAGTCAAGTTACTACCTTCATCCTTCACAAAGGCAATTACCTAATGTAATAATCCATACTTCTCTAGTAATGACTAGAGTTGTATGGCCATGGACTACTCAGAAGTCTCATGAAGCTCAAACAACCATGTAGTAACATGCATTGGCACTCAAGTTTCATTTAATAAACAAAAGCACTAAGCGCATAGAAGCAAAGTGCCAAGAGCACCAAGCACAAAGAAGTAGAATGCCAAAAACACTAAATATAAAAAACAAAGTGCCAAAAGCACTAAACGTTAAGAAGTAGAGTGCCAAACACTAAAAAGCAAAGCTTGCACCAAGAACTAAGAAAGCAAAGTGCCAAGCATTGTAGAGCACCATGTACCATTGAACACCATGCACTAAAATTCTTGATGCCCAAAACTTCTGTGTTGAAAGCTTGAAAGTGACAAGTTTTTTGTTCTTTGCTTTTCCTAAACCTAGACCTAATTAAAAACCTTAAACCCCAAATGAAATGCATATCTGGCATTTTTCTAAACCTTAATCACTAAATATCAATTTTGAAAAATCCCTTTTGGTGATATGATTAAATATTAAAAAATCAAACAAATTGGCATTTGATAGTTGTGCACATTATCGATTAAGAAAAATGTAAAAAACATCTAGATATGTATGTACACATATCCGACCATTATGCATATGCATAACTAGATGAATATGGATAACCAGACAACATTTGTTTTCACCAGTGTTGGGCAAATAAAGATTTTTCAATATCCACTAGTTATATTATTCATCAATTTGTAATCCAATGGTTTTAGTTATTATTTTACTTTTATTTTTCCACTTGTAATATCATGTAAGGATATAATTATTTTTTCTAATGCCAAGTTTCAATATAGATAGATATTCGCCAACACTAATATTCATTGGATATCCTAACATTTTGGACAACAAAATATAACAATTGTTTTTTTCAAAAATACATCAAGATAAAATTACAAGTCGAAAAGTTCATCTTGCTCAAATTCACCTTCATATTGCTCTTATTCCTCCTCTAAAGTAACATTAACCTTAGTTAACTATCAAACTAGAAGGTGAACTATAACCCACACTAGGATCATTGGGCCAACTTTTAGTAACAAAAATTAGCTTATTTAAATTATATGATTCGAAGCAACATCTCTTCAAGTTTGTAAGTATTCTAGCCAATGAAAAAGTCCTTTCAATTTTTATTTAAGAACCGACAATGCCAAAAATTTGACAAATAAGAAATATTACATTTGGAAATAAAGACTCGTGTTTCCCCCACCACTCCAAAGGAAATATAATCTCCTTCACATCCACATGAAACTTCCATAAACATTTGTAACTCCTTATTCACCAACACCTTTGTTGGCTCACTAGTTCTAACAAACATTTCAAAAATGTTGAAACTTTTTTCTTCATCAAGTTGCATATCTATCACAAATCCAAATTCTACCATAGGGTGGAGGATATGGTAACATTTCAAAAGCATAGGAAACAAGGATCATTTATCATAATCTTTCACAATGGAAACATGTTTTTGACCAATAACAAATGAAACTAACCTTAAACTTTAAAATCTAGGGTCTAACATCAGGGACAACATGTTATGTGTTTTATTTTCTTCATGTTTCTTTAAAAATGAAAGAAATCCATTTTAAACCCCACATGTTAAATGCAAGTAATGACAACTCCAAAGCCACAATAGAATCATCATTAATCAAATCCTCCAAACTAAATGAAATTCCAAATTCTTTAAGTTTTAAATTTAAAATAATTGTTGCATTCAAGGCATCAAAAAGTAACCAATGCCCATGAGATTAGTTCAATGCATAGGCACTCACAAAGTCTAGAGACAAAACATTAACAATGATTTGATATATGTGCCAAATATAGTGTGGAAAGACATGACTAATAATCTTCATCACATTTTGTTGACTATAATAAAGAACAATTGTTGCCTATAATTGCATTGCTTTTTGAAATAATATGATTTTATTTGCAAACTTGCAAAAATAATAGGATCAACAAAACAACTTACAATTTCAAACAACCAAGAACAAAAGAGTTGCAAATATGGAACAAAACCAAAATGACTAAAACCATAACTAACTAATTTTCATTGGAATGTTCAATTTTTTATGCTTCAAACTAACTTCAATGCAAGCCTTGTTCCATTCTTAATGATTTTTACCAAATTTCTTTGATCAAGTAATGCATTTCTACAAATTTGCTCGTGTAGATTTAATAGAAACATATTTCAAGCTCCTACAAAAAATTTCATCTATGGTAGCATATTGGTAAGCTTTGGAAAAACATGACCGAAATAGGTCCCTTGAGAGTTTTCCTCCGAACCTAAAGATTCACATTTGACAACAAATTTCAAAGCATTGGTCAATGTGTTCAAATTTGAACCTTCATCCTTAACATATGTTATTATTTTATTTCTCAAGCCATATGCATCCAAAAGATCAATGAGATTTCTAGCCAATGCTTGTCATGTAGTCTCAACATTTTCAAATAAACCAAAAGTCATTTGTTTTGGTTTCCAAGTAGATTCAAAGAAATTCATGACCAAGTCAAATACATCATGTGCACCCTTAGACATTCAAAGATCAAAACTAGTAATAACATAGTAACATTCATTTAACAAAGGAAAAAATATGTTTGGTTAGTTTTTTCCCACCAAGTCAAGTAAAACATTATATGAATTATTTTTTGAAAAGGGAATTGAATGCAAGGACACAATTGAAGCACCAAACCCTTTAACCACACACTTTTTAGAAATTACAAATGCAACCAAAATTTCCACTATAAAAAGTTTAAGATTTTCCACAAACAATATTTGCTCCACATCATCCTTTTGAAGGGATCTTTTGAAACAAAAAAATTCATATATGGAAGAATTAATAATACTATCTTTTTTTTGCAGCTTGTCTCTCAAAAAACTTTCTCCCTTGATTGTTTATTTCTTCTTGATTTTTTGTGAAAATTATTAGATGGTTTGCATCAAAATGTTTTTGCAAACATGTTATGCCAATTATTTTGTAATATGATATTAGACCTTTCCTCAATTATTTTCTTGGATTCAAAGAGAAGACATGTTGGGAATGACATAACAAACAACACATGATTTGAAAAGCCTCAAGGGTTCTTTGAATTTTCATTAACACAATAAAAAGACCAACATAAAACATTTCTATTACAAAGATGCCATTTTTTTGTTGAATCTACAATTGTTCCAAAATGCATTTCGTTTTAACTTCATAATTAGTTTATTCACTTACTCTTGAAACCTTACCAATTTTAGTTTGCAAGCTTGGGTTTTCACTTTCTTACATTACTTGATTAACTTTAGTTTCATTTATTCATATTATAGGTTTTTCATTTTGCATTGTTTGATTATCATATCATTTGACCTTTCCATTTTTCACACAACTATTCTACAAGGCCAAGGGTGGAAAAATATAAACAAAAAAATGTGACGTGTTGATGTGATGATGCTCCTATCCACAACTAAATTAAATGATGTAAAATAATTACAAGCAAAAATATAAAACTTAATATAAAATATAAAACTTTGTCAAATATTTTGTTCCAAGTATTTTTTTTTCCAAAATAATTTATAACAAGCCTTGCATAACAAACCATAAACAAAAAAAAAAACACAAAAAAAAAAAAAAAAAACAAAAAAAAAACAAAAAAAAACAAAGAAAACATTTTTTAAAACACAAAAAAATCAAATGAATGGAATGTTTATTGGACAAAAAAAACTTTGCTCTAGATTGTCAACTCTTGATTCTTGACCTACAAGAGGGAAGGGGTGGTGGGTAGTACAAGTTATTACGATGAAGTGTAACACAAGGAATAGTAACAAGTACGAAGATGAGTAGTAACAAATGAGCATGTATTTGAGTAGTAAATGCAAAGTGCCATAAGCATGGTAAAGTAGGCAACTAAATCTCCTTAGCAGTCTACTTGACAAGTAGAAAGAAAATAACAATAAAATCCATCATAAACCATTTGTAAGTGGAATAGTTTTACTTGAATGATCAAAGACAAGATAATTCTTCATTATTGTGCATTAACTTTCAATTTCCACATTGTAAAAGTAGGTTGAAAGTAGATTTTTAAAAATACAAGTAGATTTTGCAATCCCCTCTTCACCTACTTTTTACATTAATGTGGACTTTTGTAAAGTACATGGTAAGTAGGTTTTAACAAATAAAAAATGAAATAATTTTTTTATGGGGACCTTAAAATACAATGATCTTTAGATCCTTACTTAGTATCAATATGTTTCATTGAATTAGATGTGTTGAGGATTCCCAAATCACAAATTTACCATGCATTAAATGTGAATATTTTTTGCTTACTTTAAAAATTTATTTGTTTTTAATCTTTTGGAAGTAGATTTTTACAAATGTAATAGAGGGCACCAAAGGTATTTTATCATACTTCCATCCATTTTAATGTTACTTTATTGCATTTATATGCATGACACAACATAAAAATGGAGACTTTTTTTGTATATCACCCTTATGCACAGAAAGTAACTGCAACAAATGTGAAGAGAAGCAACAACACGTGTGAAAAGGAGTAACAATAAGTGTGAAAAAAACAATAACACTCACAAAGAAGAAGAACAAAAAGCGCAAAAAGGAACAACAACAAACGTGAATAGGAACAACAAGTGAAGAGGAGCAATAACACATGTGAAAAGGAGTAGTAGCAAGTGAAGAGAAACAACATCACCCACAAAGAGGAGCAGGAGTAGTAGGCACAAGAAAAAACAACCACAAGCGTAAAAGAGGAGCAACAAGTGAAGAAGAATAACAAGTGAAAAATAGCAAGAACAAGTGAAAAGGAATAGGAATGAGGTTGAAGAGGAACACTAACAAGTGTGAAGAAAAGCAACAATGTGAAGAGTAACAACAAGCATGAAGAAAAGCGAAAATAGAATGTGGGGCATGAGCTAAGAGTTCGAGCCCTTTTTTATTATGGTTTTAGGGTTTTTCTTAGGTTTAGGGGTGGAGCCCAGTTTTTCTTTCTACCTACCTACTACCTACAACCTACACCTTAGACACAAGCCCCCCTCTCATATCTATATTTGGTAGGGATGTTCACGGCACGGCTAACGGCTAGCCGGCTAAGGATTTTTGTTAGTCGACTAGCCGGTAACTAGCCCGGCGAGCCGCCGGCTAGATGCTGGCTATTTATTGAATTTGCATTTTTTTAAACAGACGTTTCCACGAACGCAGTTTCATTGTCGTTTCCACCGATCGATCCGAGAGACGCGACCTCACAGGTATAGCAACATTGCCGCTATCGGAAAATGCCGATTTCGACAGAACCGATGAACCCATGCACATGAGTGTGTCCCGCGTGAGCAGCGACAATCGAGGAAAACGTTTGTGACCGATGGTAGCCCACCACGCAACTGCGTCATGACATCGGTCATCCCCTGCCTTGGTGAACTTGAAGAAGTCATCAATCTCTTTGCCGATATCATCCCTTTCCTGCTCAGCCTGCGATAGCGGTCCTCGAATTAGATCGCGACGAGCAGAAACAAGAATGGTTCTCGTCTTCCTCTTCGATAGCGATGACTCTGCTGCTGGAGTGTTTGCAACTCCCTGAATGTCGTATTGTCGACAAAGAATGAGGCGGAACTGAACGGAGAAGTCAGCAATTTCTTGATCAGATTTAGGAATTTCCGGATCCAGAGCCAGCGCAAGCATCGGAAGTGTGCCCGTTAAGTGATCGCGATACTTTTCCAACTTTTCCTTGAGAGCTTCG
>Ga0116228_10003361_pt1 | contig 14034 bp, 8 predicted proteins | sample S1TSphfallax_2_FD_89694 | JGI IMG/M metagenome (GOLD analysis project Ga0116228, IMG submission 89694) | Host-associated microbial communities from peat moss isolated from Minnesota, USA - S1T2_Fc - Sphagnum fallax MG | ecosystem: Host-associated > Plants > Peat moss > Unclassified | place: USA... | reverse complement strand
TTATCCCATATTGTTTGTTTTTCATTCCCAATTTGAACACTATATAAACAAAAAGGTGTGGTCATCCAATTCCACATTAAAAAATTTGTGCACATGGGATGAGCCAATCAAAAGGTTCGACCCAAAACAAAAAAACAAATTATGCACGTTTAAAAAATACTTACCTTTCCAATCTATTTATCTACTTAGCTAGGTAGGTACCTAGTTTGACCTACCCACCTAGGTTGACCTATGCACCTACCTACCTATTTTTTTACCTAAGTAGGTAGGTTGGTATGTAGCCTAGGTTTGTAAGCACCTATTTATGTACCTACTTAGGTACCTACCAATTTAATATTTTTATTTTTATTTAAAATTTTAATGCCACATGGCATACTCACATTGGGCCACATGTTATAATATAATATCATCAAAGTATTTGAATTGAACGTCCTAAATTATTTCAAAATAATAATATAAATAATCAAATATTAAGACACGTAGCAGCACATCATTTGCCTTCAATTGTGACCAAAATAGTTGCATTTTAGTCACATGTGACAATACGTATACAATGAAGTCAAAGGATGAAATGTATTTGTTGACTTTTTTTTCATACAATACCTTTTGTCATTTGCGAGTAATTTATCACATGCGACTTGTCTTAGGCGACTAAAGGGATTTTAGTTGCAAAATGTCTCTTGCGACTAAAATTTAGTCGCAAAGACTAGTTGAAAATACATGTTTTTCTTCTAGTGCAAGAGTTGGAATCCCTGGTTGTTCGTTTGAAAAATGCAAAGTACTTGGTGTCATAATTTCTACTTGCGAAATGGACAGGTTGGAAAACAGATGTGATGGCCATAATTCTAATCTTTGGTCTAATGTTGCATTCCGTTTGTTCTTGGTTTAATAGGATATGGATGAGGCACTCGTATTTGGTAGCTATGTTAGCATTTGGGACATTAACAAAAATGAAAAGGTGAAAATTGGTATTGGAACATGAAGAAATTTGTTAGTTGTTCCTATATATGGACCTTTTGGAGTGGAGAATTACGTAATAGTTTCAATTAAAGTTGTGAATGAGGACTATGAACAATAGAATCTATTTTGTCCAATTCCAAGTGTGAAATATTATGGATCAATGGGAATGGAGGTTTTTTGGCTCTACAAGTATTTGTCGATGAATGATGAAATGGTCAGACGGTGATAGAACAATGTCATGTGATAATGGATGGGGTGAATAATCTTTCGAAAAAGCGAATTTTCATGCAAGGACGATGCCTTGGCAGAAAGCTTTTGAGTTCAAAACATTGATGATGTGGAGAATATGGGTAATGTAGTTGAGGACTTGTGTAATGAGGAATTACATGGTGAAATGAGTTATATATTTGAAGATGGTGTGGAAGGGTTTGTTGGGAATCTAGGTCTAATTCCATGAGCAAAGAAAAAAGTGAAAAGAATATTGTAAAAGTCGATGAGGAGGTTGGTGGCAAAGATAATTTTGAATGAAATGAAGAGGATTATAACCAAGGGAATGCACATGGGAATGATGACATAGTGTACAACCATGGTGTCAAAGGAACAAATTCAAATATAGCAGGAAGATGTTAGTTTGAATGGTGAGGAGTTGAATGTGATCTTGTAGATGATGGTGGGGTGTTCATTGCAAAAGGTCGGGTGGTTGCATGCGACCCATAGGAAGCAATTCTTGATGATCGGCTTGGGGAGGACCATGTTGGGCTTTGTTTCTTGTATTGTCATGTGACTCTATCAATAGTGATGACCATTTGCAAATAGTTGTTAGTTCAAACAATTTTTGATGGGTACCCTGACCTTAAAAAACATCTCATGGCATTTAATGAAACCCACATACCAAATGTTGATGATGTGGGAGTAGTTGGTGTGAAGACAAAAAAAATCCTTTCATAAGAAAAAATGAAACATAGCTAACTACGAGGGTTCTATTTCTAGAATTGAAAAAGTGTTGTTAGAGGAGTTTGTGCACAATGTGGGGGTGGTAATGTGTTGCACCATGAATTGTTGTCAACATTTTCCTCATGAAAAGACTTGTTGTTGAAACAAGAGTTTTGGAATTTATTCTTTGAAGATTAAAGAACATATGGTTTAGATATTCCAAGAAGGTTGCATACTAAGGGAGACGAAGGGTGACGATAATTTATCACTATTGAGGGTTTAAACATATGTGTGAAACAACTTAGTACCAGATCGTTGGTCTTTCAAAGTCGACATACATGTTGTACAAATTGGATAACAAGTGAGGTTGTCTATTTCTACCACATGGGAACAAAGGTACACATAAATTACATATGTCAACCCGACAAGCAAAGTCCAATCTTTAATCATTGATTGACTTGTTTGTAGATATTATGTCACATAAAATGAAAGGGATTGGAAATGGTAGCCAAGATGTGCGATGTTTTTTGCTTGAAACATGGAAAAGTCTATAGGAACACAATAATAAGGATAATTGTATGCAATGACAACATTTTTTATTTCTATTTGGCAACAAACACCTAGTGATTGTTGGATATTTTTCGTGAAAAATGATTTTTCCAAAAATTGAAATGGATTTTTGAATGTCTATTTGGTGACATACGTATATTGTGGAAAGGCTAATATTTTTTTGTTTTCGTATTTGTGGGTTGGCAAATAAGCAAGGAAGTAAACATTGGAGGTATTTTTTAATGAATAGGTTGAAGAAAAAACATCATTTGAATGTCAATGTGCGAAAGTGGAGGTCCAAGTTTATGAAATGCATTGTTTGTGAATCCCTCAAGGACTTGATATCCAAATTGGGAAATAATAGCAATGAGGTTCTAGAGTATGAAACAAAGTTTTTAAAACATATCTTGCACCACGAATCACGTAAAAATGTATACCATACTTGGAGGACAAAGTCAGTGTGATCAAAGGATGAGTTCCTATGCATTATTCATGACAAGATGGACCATACAAAAACTGCATTTCCAAGGTTATAAGTGTGTAACAAAATAATATCTTGGCTTGGACAATTACCCATTACCCTTACGGGTATGATATCACATGATCATATGGATGAGAGATATGCAAAATATTCTAATGAATTGTGGCCAAAAACTCCCAATTTCATAATCGGGTTTTTACTGCAGCTCTTATGGACTTTGGAGGTGGCCATAGTTTTGAAATTGACATTATTGTTCGAACACCCCAACAAAATACATTATTTGCACATATGTTGTAAGGGAAATTGCATTACATACGCAAATTACACACCCTAAATCAAATTGTTTGGTGTGAAACCTTTGCCAACAAATGGATAATTCTATTAAAGACAATAAAAATCGACATTTGTTAACGTTTTTATCATTGTTGACGACAAGGGATGTGTTTGAAGAGGTCAAATTGGGATTTCTTGTAGTTGGTCATACACGTGAGGATATAGATGGATGTTTTGGCTATTTGTCAAAAAAGTTGAGGGAGGAAAACAATTACATTTTAACAAATTTGATGAGAGCTTTCATGATCTCACAAGAGAGACCATTTATTCTTCAATTGATTTAAAATATTCCATATTTTAAATCTTAGGTCCTAGGTTGTTTGAAAGATGGCCCTAAAACGTTGGTAGTGCATACTAATATGCATATGTTTAAATTTTTTGTTGATTTGTCAAGTTGACCAATGATGTAATACAAATTTTCCCCCACAAATCATGTTTGGAGTTTGATAGATGGGCCTTTGAGTAGATTGTGGAAAGTTAATTTAGATGATTCACCAAAGTTGCCTACTAGAGTTCCAAGTTTTGTTCTATAATAGCCAATTTGAAGCAATGTTGCATCGAAGTCAATTGATAGAGTAAAGTTTATAAATTTGGGACTATCCAAATACATGGAATTTTGGAAAGTGGGCATTGTGCAAAGTTCTGCATATGAAATGAAGATGTTGTATGTGGAATATTGGGAAGATATTTTGCTGCAATTGTCAAGACCGATACTACCTCAAAGTACAACTCTTTTGGAAGGTTTTTGGCCTTCAAGCAATTAGAGAGTTAACCATGTTAGCACTTCATTATCAACTGTGATATATGTTAATCCAAAAGATCCAATTCAAGTTCCTTATTGTGGGCCAAAGAACATGAGACCTTTAACTACATACATGTCATTTAAAGATCTTAATGTTGGAGATTTTGTGCTCGTGAGACTGCATGATTCTAATCTTGTTCCTCTCTAGATGGGAAAAGTGGAAGGTAATGTTATCAAGGATGAAAAGAATGAATATATCAAATTAGTGAAAGTTCAATGGTGGGTTCTTGTGAATAAAGGATCAATTTTGGATGAACAACATCTATATGAAAATTGTTATAATGGCAAGTGGAAATGTAATTTAATAGATCCAAAACAATGGCTTAACATTTCAGCTATTCTTTTATCTTTTCTTGTTCAAAAAAATACAACAAACAAAAGTCAAATTAATATTCATGCTATTTATGTTGGTAGAGTTAAAGTTAATTTCAATGTTGCTAATGCTTCAACCAATTTGTGAAGGATGTTGGTGACATTGATGAAACTACATTTGCAATTTTCGATGTCTTTTGTATCATTGTATTGATTGGATTATTGTTTTAAATCTTTTTTGCAATTTTTGTGAACTATATGGTTTAATAAACTTATTATTTGCTGAAATTTATTTATGTACATTCTTGAAAACTAATAATTAATAATCTATTTTGTTCCAATTGATCCTTAATCTTTGGTCACCACTAGGCATCAACTTTCCTTCTTTCATGGTATGTGAAGCCCTAAAATAATGGATATGTTACAACATGAATAATAAAATTGCATGCTTAAACATTGTTGTTATTAATATGTTGTGCCTTGTTTGTATTTTTAAAAATTGTATTTTTATTTATGTTTAATGGGAGCATTTACTTGTGACTTTCTTATTTGATAATCTATTATGAATTATCATTTGCTAGGCACTAGGATAAATAATTTTAATTATAGGTGGAATTTGAAACTTAATATATTTGTTATTGTATAATTAACATGGATGAATCAAGTTGCCATTTTAAAAAACTTAGCATGTTGTATTAAATTCAAAAGATTGAATTTCTTTTTCACTTTAAATGGGAGTTGTGTCATTTGGTTTTCATAGCTTATAATTTATTATGTTTCACCAAGTGGCCACCATTTGTTCAATTTTATTTTAAAAAGCCTTATGGTGTATATATATTTGAAAAATATTAGTAAACTTTGTGTGATAGTATGATGTAGTTTCGTCAATTTCGCCTTTCTCCTTGTTTCAAATTCAAAGGGTTGAGTTTCTTGATGTCAAATGGGAGCATTAACATTTGGCTTTCAATCATTCATGAAAATTCATAGTCTTGTTTTAGTTGTAATATTAATTTTTTTTACATATGTGTACATAGATCTTTTTGGAATTGTTGGTTACAAAGTTGTTTTAATTTAGAAATAATGTAATTATATATTTTTATAATATGACATTCAAGTCAAAAATGATCATTAATTTGTTAAGTCTGGTGGCCAACCACTAAATGGACTTCATTCCACCCACCAAGTTCTATAAAGTCTTGAATTAAAATTTTAGTTTTAAATTAATTAAATATGAGTTTTTTGGAATTATTGAGTACAAGATTATTTACATCATGAATCTTGTAATCTTTTGCTAGTTGCAAATGACACCAACTTGGTTTTCAAGGGATGATGCAATTGAAATGTAATTGATTTTAGTGAATGCAATATTGAAGATGTTGCATAGTTTAGATTTTGCAAACACAAGTTGGGTTGTTGATTTGGGAAATGTAACCAATGGTGGAGGATTAGCATCAACATAGTTTATGATTGTTTTTGGATCTCACAAAAGTGGCAAAACCAAAAAGTTGGTGTCTTATGGTAGCTAATTGACAACAAAGGCATTAACTTGAGATTGCAAATTTGGGTCGTTGCAAGGTAAGGTGGTTCACTTTTTGCGTTCTAATCCCATGTTTTGCAGAGTGATGTGCATTTACAAACTATTAACATGGCATAAAAACAATAATTTTCCAAATTTGTGGCTAGAGTTAAATTGCCAACTTGAAGAAGAAAACATCTATAATTTTTTTTGCAATAGGGTGCGTTCATAATAAAAGGAGCCAATAGGCCCTAAATGCAAGTCCTTTCTAAGGATTATGTTTTTTCAAGTTTGAAACATGGCTTCCATGTTTTGTATAGGGCCCATTATTGGATGATAGTGCCAATTTCAAAAGTTTAATTTGCATGTGTTTCCATGAATTTTTGCACAATATGTAATTAAATCTATTTTTTAATGATATTTTAAAAAGTAAATCAAATGTGTAGATTTCAATAAAAGTAAACATGTCAATATTTTAAAAAACATGTGTTTCAAACCTTCAATGATACATTATACATTGAATTTATCAAAAATACATATCTTTAACATCATTCCAAATGAAGCAAAACATATTCACCAAAAAATAAAATAAAATTATATAACACATTCAATATTCATGAAAATGTAACCTTGCCTTGCTTATACCAAAATATATGTTTTTTGTTTGAGGAAGTTTTTCAAATGATGTAGTTAACATGATCAAAAACACATTTAGACAATCAAAATGATTATCATGGATAATTAAAATAAAACATATATTCAAAATGTTAATGATACCATGCTCTCATAATCATCAATATATGGTCATCCACAACTTTTAGAATTAATAGTTTGGTTTTACATAGAATAAAGGACATTCAAAATTTTAACACCATGTACACTCAAATTGCCCATTCTTTATCATACACTTTATGACTAATGAAACGTATTGAAATTGCACAAAATTCATTTACATGAAAATTCATAAATATACAAATTTTTTGAAAGTGATTTCATTATATTATAATCCTCATGTAATCATTTTTCAAAGTCATGGGGGTGCAAGATTTTATGTGTGTACACGTAGTTCTTGGCTCCTTTAATTGTGAACGCACTCAACATATATACATCAAATATATAGTAATGGACTTTTGAAGTTGAAAAATATGGATTGATTTATTGTCTGTGCCTATATACATGCATTTTTGTGTATGAATTTTATTTGGGATATCTTATATGGACTTCATATATGATATGGGGTGAATGCATGCTATGGTGGTTCATTTTAGATAGATGTTGCACTCCATAGGAGTCCATAAAAAGTTTAATAAAAAACATGGTTACTTATTTATCATAATTTATGATTATATTAATTTATAAATTAATCATGCTCCTGCATTTTTGAACATTCATATTTTATTTTTAAACTTAAAATAAAATGATGATGACATTAGATGTTTTGATGGATGCAATTTAAAAAAAATCATAATACTTGGATTTTTTTTTAATAAAGTCCATATGAATAATTTCCTTTTTAAATATTTCATATTAAAAAAAATTAGAACAAAAAATAATCTGAAACTCACAAAGACTTATGAAAATAAGGTTAAATTTTGACCATTTTAAATTTCATAAATTTTTTTGTGCTAAGGTTTCCAAGAAAATGGTCCCATATTTATGTTATTTATTCCATTCTTCAACATATATTTAGTCATTGAAAATCAATTAAATTGAAATTTGCTATGAATACATTGACATTATACCGTTGCAGTTAGGAAACCAATCCATATGTTGTCCCTTCAAAAGTCCATTATTAACAATAGGGGTAGCATTTTCAAAAAATATATATACTTTTAGTTTCATAACCGAGTTATGAATTTAGAATTACTTATCAATTGACAAATTGAAACATACATTTATCACCACATCCATTTAAACAAAAGGTGCCTTGTAGAAATATGAATAGGATTCCATAAGTGAGCCACCTTACCATTCATTCACCCTATGTTAGAAAAAGGAACATATGTGCAAAGATGTTGCTAAAAATAATTTAACCAAAAAGAAATTATGAACTTTTGAATGGCCTGAAATGAACCATATTTTCATAAGTCCATATCATAATCATTTTAAAGTGGATTTCAATTTTTATTTGCTTACCATGTACATTGAAGAATTGTTTACAATGGCTATTCTTCATATGGACTTTTAGTTTATTAACCACCATGTAATTCCCCACTAAATTAATTATATCAAAACAAACTACCATTTTAACATTTCCATATGGACTTTTAAGGGGTGGAGTATTTGTCGAAAATGAGCCACCTTAGAATACATACATTTAGTTCTACACTGAGATGAATATGTAACAGTAGAAACACAATTATACTTAATAAACTATAGTGATAGAACAATTTTTTTTTTGTTCACCTCTATTTTGTTGAAGTAGACATGTTTATGATGTTTTTAATGTTGGTATTAGCAACTTCCATTAACTAGATGTGTTTTTGGTTTGGAATTAAAGGTTATGACATTCCTTTTTTTTTGGAAATGTTTAAAACATGTTAATGATTAGTATTGAAACCATGTATTTCTATAGGTGGACAAAATGCAATATATATTGTGCTACATTATATTTCTAGATTTGCAAAGTGATGTGCGCATTGTGTGGTTATAATCCAAGGGAAAATGGGATTCTAAGGGGTGTTTCCTTGCTTGGTATTTTGGGTGTTTCTATAAATTCTAATAATTGTTCAATTATTAGTTCAATTCTTGTTTTACAAAATTCATAACTTCATAATAAAATGTAAAAGGAGGTGGTCCCACTTATTCATGTTTTGTTCTTCACGCAATAATGGTTATCACCTCAACATGTGTTGCAGTAGTTTGAAGAATGTCAATTATGCATTTATTGGGTGTGCATACAAGGTTTGAAATGCCAACATGTTTACAATGATGTGTTTGGAGCAAACAAAAAAATTTGAAATAATGTTGACACAAAACAATGTTTTGTAAGATGCATAAAACTAAAAACTACAACAATGGTTTGGAGTGCCTTGAAACAATAAGTGAAAACACATATATGCTTTTTATTTAGAACACATACATGTGCTCTAAATAAACACCTTAAATGAAAACAATAGTTTAGGTACCCAAAGTCTTAATAACCTACAAATACATATCCACATTTGCTACTATAGATTTACTTGGCATCTAAATGCACATGTGCTTAGTTGTTTTGACCTTTAGGAGATGTTGTTTTTGAGCATAGAGTTCTAGGATTCCTCTATGCCTTCTAAGTGTGTTATCACCATGAACAAATGGGAACAAAAGGTCTATGTTAGGGTGCTTGAAACCAATAATCCCTTTAGCTCATGTTTTATTGTTTGCCTTTCAACACCTTTGATGCTAAAAATGAATGTAGTTGTAACATGGGAATTCTAATGGCTTTAGATTTTATGTCATCGAATATATAATCAATGAGGTCCTCTAGTTTGGCATTTCTGACATGCACAATAACATTTATCATCTCCAATTATGAGTTGACTTTTCGTCCTTTTACTCTTGGTTCAATGAGGTGATTATATTTGAAGGTACATATGCTATTGGTGAAGGAAAAATGAAAAGTGTATTTCTAGATATTAAATTGCATTTATAGTTGAAAACAAATAGTTTGCCTCCTATGCATCATTTATGATTTACAAATGATAGATATATTTTCAAAGTTCAAACTTTCCACATACCAAAATTTTATGTTAAACTATCATGCACCTAAACCAACTTCTAAAGAGTCGACATAATGTTCAACTTGACACCAAACATCCAATCACAAGTTTTAAAACAATGATTACTAGCTTTTATTGAAAAAAAGAATTAACCCTACACTTCATTCATCCAATATCAAATTCTGAAACAAAAACAACCCCCCATGTAACCATATGTCCCCATCATTCATTATTCTAACATGAAATTGCTAAAAGCCCTTAATAGCCTTATCACACCCCAATATCCTTGATGTAATTCTTAAAAATTGAGACTATTGCACATGGCTGTGTCGGTATGGTTCACAACAATCATGCTTAATGGACATACTAAATATTTTCTTTGAAATATGAATTTTTTATTGTGATTATTGGTTGGATTTTGGGAACTCCACCAAAGCCTTTTCCCCCTTTTTCTTGCTAGTTGTTTCATTCACTTGATGATGCTTTCAATTCTATTGTGTAGACAAAAGTAGCTTATGCATGTTCTCTGGAAATACATTGGTGTAATTTTGAATCCAAAGTTACAAAAGAACATGCAACGCAATGATATAAGCTATGAACTTTAGATTCACATCAAGCCTTGAACAGGAAAATCATCCACATAGTATTTAATTCATTTAAAAGATGAGATTGGAATTTGGTCACAATACAATGGGACAACTAATATCTTAATTCAAAGTTTGAACATGGATTAGATTTATATATAATGAAAGGATGTTTAGTAACAAACTTGCACATGATTTTATAATTAAAAAAAAAAAACACAAACATTGCAAATGACATAAAATTCAAAAAGAAAAAGGAGATTGGAAAAAATATATAATACAATGTGACAACCAACATTGCCAAAATTACAACAACAAACTATGCAAAAATTCTAGAATCAAAATAATACACGATGGAAACTTAAGCCGATACAAAAGTGCAAAACAAAAACTATGACATAAGTCAAATGTTCTATTATTTGTTTTTTCACCTAAAATCAAGCAACACAAAATTGGCTCTTGGGTGTGTCAATGTGTTTGGGGGATTACAAAGCTTGTGCACCTTTGTCCTTGTACATTTGTTTGATTCCCCTTACACAAAATGTTCAAGTTGATCCCATGGAATGACTGTAATTTTAGTCTAGTTACAAAGACCATGACTAGATGTAACATGAGGCAACCATGTGATATGATCCTTTTGGAACGGTCTAGGAGGAGGTGATTGTTACTATCTCCTTCAATGCTTCAATTAAATCCCTTTCCTTCAAAGCAACAAAAGGTTCATTTTGCACGATCTTTGGGATTCCTACATCATCCACAACTACCTTTTAACATTCTCATTTTGACATTGCACAAAAGAAATTATAAACCTTGAAAAAATTATGTGTTACAAAATATTGATTTGGAAGCTTTTGATGAAGACTAAGCAAAATTAACCATCTAGTGCAAAGTTACATTAGATAGTAAATTCCATATCTAAAGAATTTTCTTACATTTTGAACAACAAAGTAAGGTCAATAAACCCTAAACCCCTTAGATGAACAAGTATAATGGAATTTGAGGAATAGTAAGTTCTACAATAGATTTGATCCACCAAAGCAAGGAACTTAAATGGTCTAGTATAGTAACAATGAAAAGACAAGTGTTTAGTTTTTATAAAGTAGAAATAAACTAAATTAAAATCCTAGGTTGAAAATTTGAATAGAGTCTTCAAGCAAGGATTTTGGAATTGTTTTTGAGGTTCCATTGGATTATCATAAGTGAAGCCAGGTCAGCAAACCTTAAACCTTGGAGATGGTGTGTTCCAACAAAAGTGAAAGGGAAGCTTGCTAATTTGACTTTTTGGGTTGGAATGGAAAATATTGAAAATTCTACTACTAAATACATGTTAAAAAAATTGTTTCCCTAGATTTTCATGACCAAAGCAAGTTTTGATGTATTTCTTGTAAGCTTGCAAGAAATTTTGGTTTTTGGAATCAAAATGTTGGGGAAGAAGAACAAGTTTGCATATGGGTTTTGAAGCATAACGTGGGATTTCAAAAGAACATTAGAAGGGTACTTGGTTTATTCTATTCTCCAATGCTTGGTTGTAGGTGCATCAAGAACCTTATCCCAAATCTCCTAATGTTAGACACATTTTGAATTAGATCTCCAACTCCCCCAATTTTGACGTAGTCCTCACATTCCCTGATTCGTGCAGGAAGCAGAACAAGTAAAATTGCAGTCATCGACAATAGTGTTCCAAGTTGGTTGATGGCAACAACGTTCTACAGAGATGAGATGTTTTGTTTTATGGGTGGGGATGAGAGGGGCCTGCATGTGTGACATGGAAGGCTAGGTGGTGGAGCATTGTGACCCGGAGCAGGCGCCAGTCAAAAGCTCGATGGAGCGCAAATAGCATCTCGCCAAATACTGTTGCACTAGTGGGCTCCCATGCCAACAATAATGATGCTAACTCGAACTGGACTACTTGAAAATAGTATGCACAGAAACGTGGTACTTCTTTGCACCCAAGAGTAAAAAGGTAGCCTAAGACCCACCCCCATTTACATGTATTGATGGAGGGATCTCAATGTATTTTGATTTGTCAAAGGTGGGGGAATATAAGGATGGTGCGGGCCAGGGTGGTATCCAACCCTTCTCATGGTATAAGGATCAATGATGTACAATTGATCTCGAAAGTGGCCACTTGACTAGAAAGTACACTTGCCTACAAAGTACAACTTGTGTGTCATCAGAGTCCAGACCCAACCAATGGAAAGGACTGCAGATAAAATGCTAGTTCTGTTTTGGGTTGCAAGAACTGGAACTGGAATCATCAACAATTACACACCAAGTCAAGTGATTTGTTATGATATTGAATTGGAGGTTTGTTCTTGGGACACATTTCCTATTTGAACTGGTGAAAGCCCTTTTAGACTTGGCTTGAAGGCTTAGTTTTCTGTTGTCCCATCCCTTGGAGGGATTTTGATGGGCACCTGTTGCTGTAATAAAAAGTCTGATTACAAAAACTTTACAATTGTTATGATGTATTAGGATTTTTACATGGCAAGCACTTGTCCAGCCTCAGTGATTTTCAGTCTCTTCAAAAACAAAATAAAATAAAAGACACAATCTAAAGTTCAATTCCTGTATGGAACAAGAACCAGACCAAAGTACATAGTCACATATAGACCAGACCTTCAGGCTTGTCACAGAGATGCCACCATCCCACTTATGTTACACCAGACTGTACATTGGCCCATTTCATTTGCCATGTAACAGAAGGCAGTCCCTTCACCTTCTGTAAAGTCTCCCTGAAAAACCAAAAATAAAATGAGAAGTAGGTATGATAAGGCAAAGCTGAGATAGGCATGGTTGAATTGCCAAGATTTCTTCCAAAAGAAAGAGGATGGAGCCTTCTATCTTTAAAGTAGATGTCCTTGGGATAGTTGTGCCTTTCGATTTATTGACTCAGTATCATGCACAAATCTCTGTTGGAAAATGTTGCTGGAATCTGTGTTGTGTAGCATCCCTCTTAGAATTTCTGAAGGAAACTATCTCAATGTAAGATGGTCTAGAGAAAATATATTATGTACATAAACTCTTTAAAATAACTCTCCAAAAAACAGACCAGGGATTAGAATAATGGGACAAATTGAGGCCATAGGAAATGTAGCAAAGCCTACATTTTATTAACATGTGTGTGAGAAGTGAGTAACCTCAACAAATAGACATTTACATTTTACACTCCTTGGATGTAATGGACAGATTGGAATCCTCTTCAAACTGGGACCCTTCGCTCTGTTCGGGTAAACCTGTCAAAGAACTGCATACCCACCCCAAACCCACAAATCATTCCTTCATCCCAAACTCCACCTAACCCCTTGAATAGGAGTTGCAGCGAACTTGTACAATAAAATTTTCAATGAACTCACCGACAGTAAGAAAGGTTGCTGCAGTAACCGGCCCAGCACAGGCACTCTGTACAAAAACACCACAACAGTCGGCCAGAAGCCACTGCAGCAAAGCAGCTAATTAACCATCAGTGCATCAATATGGCAATAAAATATCAGCAATTAATCTGGGAGAACTGGGATCACAAAGGACACCTTATTCCTAAGATTGTGGAGAAAACTCCCCAACAAAACTTTGAAGGTGACCACTCTATCAGTTGCAGCAAAACCATCAGTAACATGACAAACATGAGCATATCGATAACCTTACGAGTGTCACTCACAGAGTGATGAGCATCACCTTTCATCATGAATAGAAGTGACAAGCCACTATGACTCCCCACTGACTTCATCAGCTCCCAATGGTGGGTGTACACAAAAAGGGACACCAATGTGACATTGGCTACTGTGGTCAAAGTGAGGTTCAAGAATTTGCAAATGTGATGAAGACAAATCACATACCTGAAGAGAAGAATAAATCCATAGGCT
>Ga0116228_10003360_pt1 | contig 14034 bp, 17 predicted proteins | sample S1TSphfallax_2_FD_89694 | JGI IMG/M metagenome (GOLD analysis project Ga0116228, IMG submission 89694) | Host-associated microbial communities from peat moss isolated from Minnesota, USA - S1T2_Fc - Sphagnum fallax MG | ecosystem: Host-associated > Plants > Peat moss > Unclassified | place... | reverse complement strand
ATGATCATGGGGGTCCTTTACTCGAAACCATGGAAGGTGGAGGAGAGATTAACCGAGGTACATCAAGTCAACCTATGGATCCTATAGATGTTGGAGAAAGCTCACAAGGAGGTAACTCAGATGAACCTATGGAAGGTGTTGAAAGTGGTCAAGGGGGTCCCTCAAGTGGACCTACGGAAGTTGGTGGACAAAGAGATCAGCAATCAAGTCCATTCAAACAGCGTCTTGAGTCTCTACAAGCAAAAAGACCACAAGATTCAAATGAGAATAAGACTTTGACTGTGATTGTTATACCGGAACCTAGGGGTGTTTTCTATGAAGCAGATGGAAAGTAGCTAGCTCAAGCAGACAACCAGATAGAAGATGCAACAATTGCCCCTTGGCTTAAGTTCAAGTTTGAAATTCTTGGAGGAGAACGCAAGATAACCACCACGACACATACTATATGTGATTTGGGTGAGGGAGGAGCACTCCAATTACATGAAGATTGAAATTTGGTGTATTGTCATGATAATATCATAGTTTCTCTTAACTTGTGGGGTTCGTCAAGTTGTCCGACTGTCACATAGAACTGTGGATGCAATGAATGTTACTCAAAGAACAATGACAAATACATCCACATGTTCAAGATCTTGTGCAAATCAATTATTAAGTCAAATTGGTGCGCAAGCCCAAATTCCAGTGGTGCACATTAGAATTCAAGCTCAAGGGATTTCGAGAGTGACAAATACAGTTGGACATAATCGTGCCCTTGCAATGACTATTGACAATTCATATACTAAGTTTGTCAGTTTTGGTGTAATTGATCGTGCATGTGCATATTCTTTGACTTTTACTTTTTTTTACCCTGAAAATATTGTTGATGTAAAAGCTAGAGAGGGGCGAAAAGAGTTTAGGCTTGTTGGCATAAACAAAACTCTTCAGTCGGTTATTATTGGCACATGGGAACCATTGGATACAGAGGAGGCTCGTCCTTACTCATTTCAAACTGATCGAACTATCTATTCCATTGGAAGTTTGAGCACGGAAAATGAAAAGCCTAAGTACGTTCAAAGTTATGTAATGCAATTTCTCATCAACTATGCCCTAAGTCACATACATTCCAAGGTAGACATAGAACTCCGAGGATATGATAAGAAATCAATAGACAATTCCATGTCTACCTTGGAATGTATGTGACTTAGGGCATGGTTGACGAGAAATTACACTACATAGCTTTGAACGTACTTAGACTTTTCATTTTTCATGCTCACACTTCCAATGGAATAGATAGTTCGATCAGTTTGAAATGAGTAAGGACAAGCCTTCTCTGTATCCAATGGTTCCCATGTGCCAATAATAACCGACTGAAGAGTTTTGCTTATGCCAACAAGCCTAAACTCTTTTCGCCCCCCTTCAGCTTTTACATCAACAATATTTTCAGGGTAGAGAAAAGTAAAAGCCAGAGAATGTACATGTGCACGGTCAATTACACCAAAACCAACAAACTCAATATATGAACTGTTAATAGTCATCACAAGGGCACGACTATGTCCAACTGTGTTTGTCACCCCCAAAATCCCTTGAGCTTGAATTCCAATGTGCACCACTGGAATTTGGGCTTGCGCACCAATTTGACTTTATAGTTGATTTGCACAAGATCTTGAACTTGTGGATGTATCTGTCATTGTTCTTTGAGTAAGGACAAAATTTCCAGAACTTAACTAGAATTCCAAAACTTCAACATTTTGAGTCGTCTATTTGTGTGAAGCTTTCATCAAAATTGGGACTCTGCTCTGATTCAATGTTGATGCACCTCCTCATGAATGCAAGTGTTGGTTAGTTGTAGGCTGAAGAATGTTTGGAAAGGGAGAAGGAGAGGGTTGGCCATTATCTGTATGCAAGTAGTGAACATAATTTATTGGAGGTAAAGAATTTCATACTTCTTTAATGGAAGTCATGCAAGCCTTTGTAATCCTACAGGCATTCAACATGGGTTTTTTATGCATGAGTAGGGGTTTGAAACTTTTGAGGCAATCCATTAAGTCAAATGTTTGCAACTCCGACCTCTATTAACCCCCAACCTGATTTCAATGGTTATCCACAAGTGAGTTCTCATGAAATAGAACCCCTGTACTTGTGAGGTCAGGACTGCAAGAAAGTCTTAGCTCCTTTGGGGAGAACAAGTTCCTTAGTCAGTAGATTCAGCTAATATCATGCATGTGTCATTGAAGGCTGCATCTCATGATCAATCATGGCAGTATTGTAGTGTTCCTAGCAACTGCTATGTTTCCATTTGGTAATGACTTGACTATCTTGCTGAAATCATTTTTGCAATCAGTTTTAGTAGTGCTACTAAGGGGCTCCTGGCTGTGGTTTGGGGAACAGGTGTAGTACTATCATCTAGCATTACGACTACCAGGTCAATTTGGGATGTTGAAATGAGGAACATTAACACTACAAAAGAATGGAATGCTAGGAAATAGCTTTGCAAATTTTATGAACATCTTCATGACTGATATGATGTGCTGTTATTCCACTTCGCTCTGTGTGCAGAAAGTCTAGCACGAGTTGCTTACACAATATGAGAACCAACATCTTTAAAAGTGGCATCGAAGCTGCCATGCTCTGTTGAGAGATGACAAGGTGAATAAGTGGATTTTTGTCCTGTGGGACAGGGAAGAGAACATGATGTGCTTCTCAACTAGAGAATGTCCTATTACTATTATAATCAAACTTGATGTGGAGTCAGTTGGGCTGCATCCAGAAGAACTGATGTGGACCTAAGTATTATTGAATGTCCACAGCAAGCAATGTGACTTCATATGCATAAGGTTGTCACAATTGCAGTACTTCCATAGTACACATTTGTAGACTGATAGGGTTGCTTCTTTACAGGTGGAGGACCTTTCTCGGATGTACTGTTTGTTCTGCAGGATTTCAAACGGCTTGGAACTTGTAGCTGCCATTTTTCGTCAGGTAGCTAGTAATCCAGATCCTTGAAGATGATGCCAATTGAGGTTTTGCTATTTGGGAAACCAAGAACTCACTAGTAATCATGAAGGAATTTCAATAAAAGACATATGTGCTCCTTCAGTATGAACTCCTGAGGGATTTTTGGTGACATGTTCTGCAACATGTCACTGATGAGGGGACAACGTTAGTCAAGCAAGCAGAGGATGCTGCCAGCAACAAAAAGGTAGCCATGTCAAACTTTGTGCAATCATAGTTTGAACAAACTATGGAAGTGATTGATTTGCTTTTAACAAACATCTGGTGGAATGAGAAGACATGTCCAATGCTAGCTTATCTTAGGTTGTATTGGGTCTGTGCATGTATTCATAAAGTGCATGACTGTTGTTGTGGACTTTTCTCTCCTGTTTTATAGGTCTTGCGTTCCAGTGGCTTTAGCGGATATTTTGAATCAAAGTAGTCACTAGTGGTTCTGATCTTTTGCATCTGTTGTACAGGCTGAAAAGAAAGGTAGTGTTGGAATACATGAACAGGTATGCTGATGGGAGTCACTCATTTGGGAAGGCAACCGGGGACCGCCACTTGCAGGGTTTTCTGCATTGTGTTTCCAAATTTTTTGCCTTATAGGAGATGTGTCATGTGGGTGTTTGAAATAGGCTTCCAAATTCCTTATGTAAACTGGAGGTTTGAGAAATGCCTTATATATGAGGTGGTGATGCCTCAACAGATGTTATGGACCATGTGATATATTGGGGTGTATGTTATGATGGGCTGACCCATTTTTGTCCTTGCAAGCATTTGTGTGCAATGTGATTGAGCTCCATGACAAGTATCTGCAATATGTCAGTGAATGCTTCCTGAATGATTCCTTATTTCACAAGGTCAACTAGGTACCTTCATGCTTATATATTTCAAGGGACTTGAAGCTGTTACGTTGAATTGTTGAAATTTGCTTTATATAGCTCAGAACACTAGATTTAATAATCTCAGGTTCTTTTCTACTCCTTGTGCAGTGATTGTACTTTGGATAGCATGCACTATAAGCAACTTGTGGTTTGTTGTCATTTAGTTTGTCTAGATTTTAATGTTATGCCAATGTGTCTTTAATTCCAGAACTTGGTTTCCTTTAAGCATCCAGTTCAGGAGTATGTTGTCCTCTCTGTTGTTAGGCACCCAACAGCAGATACATGGGTATATCGTATAGTTTGTGTTGTGAAACACTTCTACTCTTGAGTTTTTTGTCGTATTCATGTATCTAGTTTTGCTAACAGAGGTGGAATATCACCAGATTCCACAAGAACTCTGAAGTGAAGCACTTGGCATGCAAAAGGTACTGGGATTGGTGGAAAGCTAGCAAGCCCAGTACTTCAGCACTAGGGAGCCCATTTCTAAGAGGATTTGAGGTGTAGGGAAGAGGCTGGTAGTTACAACAGCTTTGGCTATCATGTAAGCTTCTTAGTTGTTAAAATCAAACCTCCTATTGTTGACAAATGTTCATGGGCGTTGGACATACAGGCATTAAAGGAAGCTTTTGAGGTATTTTGCAACAAGGGTGTTGCAGGGAGCACCAGTGCAGAACTGCTGGCCACATTTGGTGATAATTTGTTGAAGAAGGGGGGTAGTGAAAAATTGAGTGACGAAGCAATTAAAGACACCGTTGAGAAGGTAGGTGATGATTTAAAAGTTTTGAGTATGAGGGTGAAACATGATGCATTATTGTGGCTTATGGGCCTTACAAATCTTTTTCTGATTGGTACATGTCTAATCAAAGACTGAGGTTGCAAGGACTGACCAGAGAGGTTTGTTTGCCAAAGAAAGGAAAGGTTTGAACTTCTTCAGAACCTAATCAATTTGTAATTTGCAAGTGGTGAAACTTCTTGCATACATCAGCGATAAAGAGTTGTTTGCAGGGTTCTACAGGTATTATGTGTAAATTGTTGTTGTGTGATAATTGTTGGTGGATGTGTTCATGCTTGCCTTAGTTTGTCTCCCTTGTTTGACCATCTGCTAATGGCACATGATACAGAATTGTTGGAATTTGTATTATTTTGGTACTTTAGCAAGTGATGTGCATGTTAAAGCAAACTTTGCAAAAAGATCTTTAAAAGTGGCATCGAGGCTGCCATGCTCTGTTGAGAGATGACAAGGTGAATAAGTGGATTTTGTCCTATGGGACAGGGAAGAGAACATGATGTGCTTCTCAACTAGAGAATGTCCTATTGCTATTATAATCAAACTTGATGTGGAGTCAGTTGGGCTACATCTAGTAAAACTGTCGTGAAAAATAAATATTATTGTTAATTTTACTTCTTGTTTTAGCTACTGAAATGTTTTTGTTTTGAAAAAGTAAAATTGTATGTTAGCAACAAATTGTTGACAAGAACAATAATATGGTTAGAGGAAGGGAGGAAAAGTAACGATCATCGTCATTGGTACACATCTAGTCATTCATCAATTGTCTAACTTGAAATACTGATATATTTTTATTGGCATTTATTGTCATTAAGCTATCGTCAATTACTGTACATACCTGGTGTCTCATACTTTGGTGAGTGAAAAGTTGATGACAAAACCTTCCGGATGACAAACGAATCAGCTCACCACTCAAGTAGTGTATTCAAAGATCACCTTTTTTTTAATAATGATGTTATACAAATCGTGTGGATTCTCTTTTCTGAGGTTCTTTTGGCCATTCTTCGAAAGAAATTTGAAAACATTCACTAGAAATATAGAAGGTTGCCTCCCTAAAATCTACAATTTGTACAGTTGTCGCCAATTGATGTTAGATTCTTTGGGGATGGTCACCCATGATGCTGCAGCAGGACCGAAAAAATAGTGGATTGCACTTTCATCCATCTCTAACTTGAATTGCAGACACATTTTTTTCACCGCAAAGCGGAGCATGCACCCTCTACTTTGCTTTCATGTACCACGAAATGCAAATTTATGAATCTACACAACTATATCAGCTTCTTCATCCACTTTGCACCTGGAGCTTTCTTAGTAAATTGAAGATGCTTGAGTGACTCCATTCCGAGAGTTTTCTCATATCTTCAATTCTTGCAATCTCTTAGTTTGCTAAACTTCTATTTCACCTCAATTTATTATCGATCAATCCACGAGTTCTATTTACACTCCAAACTTGACTGTTAAAAAAAGCGGGTTAGTGTTACCAGAATAACTAGCACTGTAGTTTTTACCAGTTATGTTATTCTTAACTACAGAGAATGTCATGACTGTGTTGTGATCGCAAATGCTCATGCAACTTCAATTTTGACTTGTGATAGGATAGCTTCAAAGAATTCCCCAGGAATTAGTAGACCATACAACAAAAAGATGTGTTGGCTTCACGACCCGTAGTAGTATTGTCTGAGGTGCATTCCTTTCAGGGGCCCATTGATTCAAAAAGATTGAAATTGACTTCAACACATCATTTTCTATTGAAATTGGACGTTCGAAGGAGTGACTCACATAAACATTCACATTTTACCGAGGTGGGAAAGAGCCAGCAACGAATCAAAGTTCTCGTTCAAGGTGAGAGCATTACATTGTCAAGTCAAATGGTAGGCAAGGCAATCTCTGAATTGATGCACCAAGAAGATGCAACTTGTGATCTCATTTCTCGTAGCCCCAATCAACGTGACTTACTCCTTTAATGTGTGCGGTCCCCTCAGCTACCGTACCTGCAAGTTCTGGAGCAACTGCTGCTCTCAAATCTGCAGCCAATATTGGTGCTCCATACAGTGAACTTACACCCAGCGAAATGCAATAAACTCACCGAGTGTCCTTTGGAATTTGTTACATCCTCTCAAGACCTGGTTCGATGCTCACTTTGGCAACATTAATAATATTCTGAAGACAATTAGGACATGTTAGATGGTAACAGGCTGCTACGTCATGAAGAGAATAAATTCAAATCCAATATTAAGTTTTTAGAGCCTCTAATCTTTATTCAAACGTCAATCAGTTGTGGACGTGAATTCCACCCTCCAGAGTTACCCACTGAATACACTTTGATTTCCATTCACCAAGTGGCATTAAGTATGCAAAGAGCCCAATTTGTACAAGACTGAGTTTTGGCGTAGACTTTCCCCCATATCACTGCAATCTGACCACCTTCCCACTTATGAAAATAGCCTTTGTGGTGATCCTAGAGGATATGCGTCTGGTAAGAATAGCCATTTGTTGCCCAAGTTCGTGCAACCCGTAGCATTGCTGATCTGCAGTCGAATGGATCACTCGATTGACTTTTTGTCGCTCATGTTCCGTCGAGCTCAACCTAGTGTCTCTATGGGGTCCATCGTGTTGGAGGTCCAATGGTCTCTGCGCCACTGTACGCCAAAACGTTGCGCTCTTGAACCGGCTCCCCTGTTGCAAGTGCTTCCGCTCGGTATGTACTCCTCTTGCCTTTTTTTTCTATCTGTTCGTTTTGCTACGTTGACCGGAATGCGCCTCGAGAATTGGTGGTTTTCCTTTGGGGCTATGTTGGTGTGGTGCGCGACAGGTTCGTCGTCCCTCCACCCACAGCAAAAACCCGTGTGGATGTGTGTCCCGCCTCCCATGCCCGATCTAGCTGGCAAAGTGCAACGCCTAGGTGTTCCTGGCATATGCTATATGCGAGGCTGTGACCACCCTCTCTTTTGTTTTTTTGTGTCCATTTGTTGCTCGGGCCCATGCAACCTGTAGCATTGCCTTTCAAGGTCTTTGTCTTAAGTCAATTAGGCCTTCAAAGGTTGGTGATTTGAGGACAAGCGAATGTACTTGTGGTCAAGAACATGGACCCCCCATTTTTCTTGCTTCGCCACAGACAAGCAAATCACAGAGGAAGGGGTTCATGGGTACAACCACTCGGAGAGCTCGATCTGATGGGCAACAATGCAATGGAGGGGAGAGAAGAAGAAGCTCATTTCTATCAAGATATGGGCTCATTTTGGCACAATTAGATGCCGATCGAAATGGAACTTTGTTTTCTGCACCTTCCAAATCTCAGCCTTCACGGAGGCTTATGTCTCCTGGCTCACCTTATGCTACTGCTCCCTTGATATGGCAAAATCCTCAGAACGAGAAATTGTTGAAACCAGGTTGTTCCATGACACCAGCTCCCTTGAGGAGGGTTTCGGCATCTCCATCAAAGGCCTCTTCTGGTGGTATGTAGGATGTTCACAAGCAGAGGCTTGCACCGATGGCAGAAAACAAATGACTCCTTGTAGAAGCTTTGCCTCTTCATTACAGGACTATACCCCATGGCAAGGCACACAGAGGGAGAAAACCGAACCCTCTTCCAAAGCTCCACCCACTTTGAGAATCTCGAGAAGTAGGGGAGTTCCCTCATGTCAAAGTCTGGTGCTGTCAGTGAAAATTGTTTATGTGCACCCAAAATACACAAGGGAGAGTGCCCACACACCATCAATAAATGAACCTTCAGCACCAATTCTGTCAAATCCACCTCTCGTTCACTGTACCCGGGACAAGGTAATCCATGAGACAAAACTCCATCTCCCTTGAATGTTAAGACTTATCATCGCTGGCAATTCCCATTTCCCTTGAGACCTCTGGCTTCTCCATCAATCGCTCTTTCTTCCCAACAAGGTGTTTCTTGTACCCTCTTCTTGAATAAAATAACATTATGTATAGTTCGGTGTAGTGGTATTATATAACTCATGCATAATTGTTGTTTTGCCTTAAACTAGCAACCCAATAGCCTAGTGGTGGGCTCGTAGCTACCCTGCAAGCAACTAAATTGGCCTTGTTAATGGCTTAAAAAAGACCTCTTCTCAAAGAGACTACAGCTCCTTTCGAAGTCAAGAGACACTGAAACTTACAATCTGTCAATAGACACAATGAACCTTTTTTTGTTTCTTTCAGCATGAACCTCTTTCCTAACATGATCCTATTACTTCCGATGGGATATACATACCTACACTGGTTTATCCAGAAGGTGGAAAAAAACATGGGGGTGAAGGAACTTAAAGCACTGTTCATTCAGGGAGAGAACTGGATGATCTCCATACAAGGAACAAATCTAATGTTCCTACTGTTGGTGTATGGGCATTTTTATAGGATATTATGAGCAAGAAGCTGATGAATCAACCAGACAGATGTTGCATCTACCGAGCTCGTAACCGTCCCTGCAAAATCAGCAAGACAAGGGAAGCCCAATTGTTACAAATGGAGCTGTTGTTCCCCAAAGAGGGGGTGCTTTTGGTACTAAAATTCATTGCATCTTCTTCACTGATTTTCTCCCTGCAAGCACATAATGTTGGTAAATGCATTTCTCTTGTACTCCTAGTTTTGGTAACTCTGAAAGAGCTGTACATGTGATGGAGAGGTATGAAACAGAGTCCTCTTGGCCCATTGTGATCCGAATTCTTCTGCAACAATCTTGGGTATTAGTAGGACATCCACTGAACTTGTGCTGTACATATTTAATGCTGCAAGACGTCTGTAGGAATTAGAAACTCTATGTTACAGCAAGTTAAAATGAAAGACTTTGCATGAAATTATAGTTCTCTTTCTAGTGTCTTACCCTGGTTGGTATGTGGGTGGTTTCAAACTGGTGTGCACAAAAGATATGTGGGAGCAAGAAAAAGACGCAAGGAAAAAGAGGCAAGTATCATATGATCCCAAAGACAAGGCTATCTTGGATCCAATCTTTGCAGAAGCAGCAACAACGAACAACCCCAATCGAAACCCAAGTCAGAACTTCAATGGATCAGATTATTTTGAAGCTTTGGTGAGAGATGTTCCTTTGCATACTACGTTCATAGTACCCGCTTTCCTGGTCCAGTCCTGACACTAGGCTAGCTCATCCTTCCATGAACGCATAGTCTTCGTGCCATCAGACTTATTTTTCTGTTCATAGTGCAATACTTACACTGTACATGTTGTTATATTTCTCTTAATACTCCTAAACCCCTTATCTTTTGATGGCTTTAGAGAATGAGGGATTGGATTCAAGTACAGAGATTGCAACGATGAAAACACAACAGGCAGAGACATATCTACAGAAGCTGCAAATTTCGGTAAGCACTTTGGTGCTCTTATCAAGCTATACTTGATCTCTGAGATCCAAGGGATCTTCAATCAGCAAGGGTCCTTGTTTGCACCAAACAACAGGGAAAGGAGGAAACGGGAGAGACCGTGATAATCAATTGGGGTGCTGAAAGCAGGTGCATTTGAGCGATGCTCAGAGACTACTCTTGCAGAAATACTGGGCAAAAACAGTACCCACATGGAAGACCATCACGAGGAATTTTTTGTAGCCGTACACTAAGTTTGCATACAATCACCATTACTATTGGACATGACGTGGATTACACCCTCGTCCACTATAATGCGAAGGTGAAAACAACACCATTATCTCTAGCACATGTGATCTTTGAGCAAGCATGCCAAAGTCTTAGTCAATATGGTTCATGCATGGCAATGATGAAAATAAGTTCTCTCAATGTGTGCTACATGACATTCGTGAGCAGAAGAAATACAGGGTCAGTTTGTTTTGGTGCTCAAATCCTGTACAACTATCCTCACGGCCATTTCCTTTGTCAACGTTTGAAGGAGAATCAAGATCAATGGCATGAATTTTTGTTTTAAGTCTATAGCAGGCTTGGGAAGGGCGTGCATAGGAATATGGGCCGAAGAATCTTCACTCGATGGGCTATCCTGTGCATGGACTCAGTTTTGACAATGGTTTAATAGGCTCTCACTCCCTAATCCCCCAATCAATTTCACCAAATGCGTGATTCATCTAGGTTGTGATGTAATCAAGGTGTAAACACAAAATAATTTGCTTCTGGTAGGGCTCATGGCCAACTTGGGAGTAGTTGGTGGTCCAAGGTGGATGTTACTTGAGGATCGTTCGATTGACTTGTTGTCGCTCATGTTCGGTCGGACTCAACTTGGTGTCTCTGTGGGGTCCATCAAGTTGGAGGCATGATCTGTGCTCTTCGTTTTGAGTTTGTTTACTCGGGGGTTTTTCCCCTGTTTGGGTTGTCCTCACTTCCCCTTCTTCTGGGCTCCTCCGGTCCCGTTGTTTTCCTTTCTGTTCTTCTTCGGATCCGTAGAAGTGGGGAGCATTCCCGAGTCGAGCTCAATGATGTTCCCTGTGGTTTTTGCTCCCAAATTTCTCTTGCGCTCCTTTTTGTTTCCTTCCTCCTATCAAGCTGGATTTTTCTCCATTTTTTCTGCTTCTCTTTCTATTTGTATCTATCCTCTTTCTTCTCGGGCGCAAATTCAGGCTCAGCATCAATTGGTTCAACCAGTTGAAGCCCTCCTTCACAATCATCATCGGCATTAGTGTTTGAATCTGACACGAGTGCATCCATTTGTCCAGCCATAATGGGATCACATAAAGATGGATTCCCAATATCCACGTCCAAGTTTCCATTGAGATGTGTGTTTTCCAGAGCAGCAGCAACATCTTACATCAGAGTCTCCGAGTTCATTCTCTGCAGCATATTTACCATGGTTAATGGTAATACTTCCACATTAGTTCCTGGACCGTGCCTCACTTGTATTAAACCCCGTTCCACATCCACGATTGCTCCATTTTTTATCAAAAAATCTAGTCCAAGCAGTACATCATAATTGTTCGTGTCCACTACCATGAAGGTCATGGTACACTGTACACCTCCAACCTTGACTGGTACCTCATTAATTCGACTTAAAGCCTGTGTAACGACTCTTGACGCGGTTTTGTAAGTCTAAGATCCTGCAACCAAATGCATTATTCCCAATTCTCTAACCACTGCAGCAGCCATGACAGACATAGATGCTCAAGTGTCTACAAGCCCTTCCACCACATAACTATTTATTTCCACCAACAAGTGGAGTGTTTTGCTTCTATGTGTTTTGTTGATGCAGATTCGCCTAAGTGTTGGAGCTGTTAAGACCATAGACACTTGATTATTTGTTGCTTCTGCATCTTTCTTCCTTCTAGCCAATTTCACTAGACTCTCAAGGTGTTCTAGTTCCCCTGGTATCATCAGGATTATTTCCATGGGTGAGAAGGAAATCTTTCCCTTAATGAAGTGGGAAAGAATTTTAGATCTAACAGAGGTTTCCCGATTCACTCCTATGCCCTCTCCCGCAGCTTCAGGAGACGGCACAACGCCTCCTGGTGCCACTTCAACAGGCATTCTTCTTCTAGGTACTCGAGTGTACAAGAAAATATTATCATTTCCACACAGCTTGTTGAGTTGTTGCATAGTTGCCTCCTCATCATTCAGCAATACTTCTAGAAAGTTTGTTGTTCCAGAATGTGATTTTCCATCCTTGGGTTTCTTCCAACACCTGTCCTCCGAGTGACCTAAACATGAACAGAACGAACACTTTATCCCACACTCTTTCTGTCCTATGAAACATGCCACATTTGGCACATTTTGGCCGTGGCTCATTTAATCTCGGACAAACAGTGGCTAAATGGTCTCCTCCCTTACAGATCTGGCACCCCCCAAACATGGTGGAAGAGGATGATGCATCAGGATTGGGCACATTCCCCTTGAAGAAATTAATAAGCGTGTTGTTCAAAGCAGTAACCTGCTTTTCCATAATTGTTTCTGAAACTCCTTCTTCTTGTTCCTCCTTTAAGGGTTCGAATGGAGTCTCTCCAAGCTCACTTGACACTCTCTCCAGCTCTGTTGCAACATCCACTAGCTTTTCAATATCTGTGAACATCCTCACCACACACAATTTTTGAATTTCAGGCCTTAATCTAGCGAAAAATCTTCTTCTTTGTTCAGCGTCTTATATCATGCCCCTTTGAAACAGTTTGTCGAGACATTCAAAATATTTTTGAACTGTCTCCTTATGTTCTTGTTTGATGGCATCAAGCTTCATCCTGATGTCATCAGCATCAACATTTCCATACTTTTGCACTATTGGTTTCTTCAACTCAACCCAATCAGCTGGTGCTAGTTGCAACCTCCTGAACCATTCCTTAGCTCTCCCTTTCAAATTCAGTTTCGCAATCTTGAAGAGTTTGTCTACATTCAAATCTCGCACTTCAGCAACCATGGTGAGCCTCTCTGCCCAGTCATTAACGTCCTCATAGTCTCGTCCCCAAAACAATTCATCCATCCCTTGGGGGCTAGTAACTTGTAAATGTTCAACTTCCAACTAAAATTGCAAACTTTTTCTACTACACAAGTGTTTTTAGACCACCTTTAAGTAACCACAATCTTGTCCAATTTTTCAGCCTATTTTGCTCTTGTTGAGTTTGAGAAGAACCAATGTTACGTGATTCAATTTGCAAATTCAGACTGATTTCCTTTGCTACTGGTCTTAATGGTATAACATCAGATGGGAAAGTGGAAATTTTTTGCTCATCTATGGATTTTTGTTGGAATTGCCACCTTTCTTCCGGATTGCGCCATATTCTCCAACTTATGACACGAGACCTTGATCCACAGTGTTCCACCCTGAGAAGGTGATCTCCAATTTGAAACAAGTCTTCTATACCAGGGATGTATAATCTGGTAAAATGGTTAGGCGAAACAGCAAACTTGGGAATCCAAATGTCTCCTATTCTAGGAACACTACGCTGCCTTTCAGGAAATGAAGGTGAAATTCTACGCAAGGTATGAAGTGTAGTATTATTGCCTCTGTAGCTCTGAGGTCGACCCCCATCCCCTTGTTCCATCCCTTAATTTCAACCAAACTTGAACGTGTGTGTAAAAGCCATTATGAGCTACTTCTACTGCAACATCCCCAATTCGGGCTTCATCAGGATTTATTCCTATAACTGTTACTACACCAAAGCCCAAGAAACATAGAATTACTGCTCCTATATGTGGTCCATCCTACCCCCTTGGATAATCAAACCTAATGACTATTCATTGTTCATGAATTTCCTGCGTTATTTCATCTGTACCAACCTCATCTGCACTAGATGATGACATGTTACTTCAACTATCGTCATACCCAAACACACATAAGTCCTATTACTGTCAGCAGATCTGAACCATGCTCTGATACCAAAAGAGAACGTCCACAACACATTTGCTTCTGACACAACCTTACTCCTTATGTAAGGTCAGCAACTCCTCTGCTGTCACACAAACAACATTACAATAGTTTGGTTTT
>Ga0116228_10003359_pt1 | contig 14035 bp, 7 predicted proteins | sample S1TSphfallax_2_FD_89694 | JGI IMG/M metagenome (GOLD analysis project Ga0116228, IMG submission 89694) | Host-associated microbial communities from peat moss isolated from Minnesota, USA - S1T2_Fc - Sphagnum fallax MG | ecosystem: Host-associated > Plants > Peat moss > Unclassified | place: USA... | reverse complement strand
CGTCGTACCGCCATCTCGTCGAGGACCTCGGCGTCCGGCGGATCAAGCTGCTCTTCGTCGACCGTACCGCCGACGAACCGTGGCCCGGTGCCGACCAGGATCGACTTGCCTCGTTCCTGTGCGACACGTTCGACTACTGGTTGACTCATCATCGCGACTCGGTGGAAGTCGTCTTCTTCGAGACCGTGATCCGCGGCCTGCTCGCGGCGCGCCACGGGATTCGCGGGGATCGTTCTCGCATCACCCTGGGGTTTGCCCTGCTGAGCGACGGTCGCATCCGCATCCAGGACGATTTCATGGTCGCCACCGACTGGTTCTGGTCGCAACGCGACCTCGCGGTCGCCCATGCAACGCTGGACGATTACCTCGGACAACCCCACCTGGAAGCGCTGGTCGGTTCGCTGATCGAGGCGCCCGCGGCCTGCGCCGGTTGCGCGTATGCGGATTCGTGCGCTGGCGGCGAGGTGGCCCATCGATACACCCGTGCACGAGGATTCGAGAACCGCTCGGTGTATTGCCAGGCACTCACCGCCTTCTATCGCCATGTCGACGAGCGGCTCCTGGGCGGCGAGGCCCGCCTGCGTGAAGATCGAGCCGACGTCGACGACGGGGTGCTCGTGGCATGAGCGACACGATCGTCGACGATCGCGACGAACTTCCACCGCTGCTCCGCCGCGAAGTGTTCGATCACCCCGGCGGGGTGGACTGGCTGCGAACGCAGAGCGCGGCACCCCTGCGCGGAATGCACGTCGTCGCCGCCGCATGCCTGCTCCTTGTCGCGCTCCTGCTGGTCGGAGGACTCGGCATCCACGTGCAGGAACGACGCATAGGCCAGGTCGAAGTCGCTCCCGCCGAGGATTGCGGCGCAGGCCTTGCATCGTGCGTTTCGTTTCGCAGGCCAAACGGTAGCGAGGCTCCGCTGCATGTCGGGGCGGAGGTCAGGCTCGGCGACATGTACGGAACGATCCTCCGTGCGCCGACCTCGGCACGGGACGGCAGGATCGCGATCCGGAGCGCCTGGACGCGCGGGCCTGGCCATACGCCACTGAGCGTCAGGACACGTTCAAGCCTGCTCGGCTGGGTCTTCGGCCACCCGGCCAGGGATGCGCGTCGATGACCCGGGTGCGCTTCAGCCGTCGTCGACCCGTCCCCCTCGTCTTGCAGGCGGAGATGCTCGAATGCGCCCATGCCTGCCTGGCCATGGTCGCGAACTTCCATGGCCAGCGCTGGACGCTGGAGCAGCTTCGAGAACGCTTCATTCCGTCTACGCGCGGGACCAGCGTCAGCGCCCTCACGAACATGGCGCAAAGCATCGGCCTGGACACGCGTATCTTCCGCGCCGAACCTTTCCATCTCGGGCGGCTACGGCTTCCCTGTGTCCTGCATTGGGACATCGTCCACTTCGTCGTCCTGGAGTCGATGGCAGACGGCCGTTTCACGGTACTCGACCCCGCGCTCGGCCGCGCCACGATCGATGCCGCCGAATTCGATAAACGCTTCACCGGCATCGCCATCGAGTGCTCTCCCGGAACCACGTTCCATCCGAGCGCGGCCTCCGGTGGAACGAGCGCCTTGCGCCTGCTGGTCGAGGGCCTGCGACACCAGGCCTCCCGATTGGCCGCGGTGGGCGGCCTTGCCCTGGCGCTCGAAATACTGGCCCTGATCTCGCCACTGTTCGTCCAGGCTGCCACCGACGCGATCATCCCCGCGGCGGACACGTCACTGTTGATCAAGTTGACCTGCGGCTTCATCGCGGTGGCCAGCCTCCACGCGCTGCTTTCGCTTTGCCGGTCGAATCTGCTGATGACCCTGGGCGAACGCCTGTCGGTCAGCTGGAACGCGGCAGTATGCGCCCGGCTCCTGCGCCTTCCGTACACGTTCTTCATCAAGCGGTCGATCAGCGATATCCATTCGCGCTTCGCCTCCATCGAGGAAATCAAGCGCGTCGTCACGCACCGTTTCGTCGAAGGTGCGCTCGACGGCCTCACCGCCATCCTTTCGCTGGTCATCATCTGCTTCTATTCGCCGATGCTGGGGGTACTCACGCTGGCTTTCACGCTGGTCTACGGCATCCTGCGCGCCGTCACCCTGCCGCATTATCTCCAGGCCGTGGAGCGCAACATCCATGCGCAATCCTCCCAGCAGGGCCTGCTGCTTGAGATGCTGCATGGTATCCACTCGATCAAGGCCACGGGCGCCGAACCGATCAAGCTCGCCCGATACACCCGTCGCACCAGCGACGCGGCGCGCTCGACCGTGGTGGTCCAGCGCTGGTCGATGATCGTCGATGACATAGGCCAGCTCATTCTCCGCCTGCACTGGATCTGCGCGATCGCCGCCGCCTCGCTGCTGGTCATGCGAGGCCAGCTCAGCCCAGGCATGCTCATCGCGTACCTGACCTATGCGTCGCAGTTCTCGATCCGCTCCACGCATCTGGTGGACCTGGCCTCCGAATGGCGCACCCTTCGACTGCACAACGCGCGCCTTGGCGATATCGTCGCCCACGACGGCGGGAATCCAGGGGCAGGCACCATTCCGGCCGGAGACAATTACCGGATCGACGTGTGCGACCTGTCGTTTCGCTACGATGCCGACGGCCCGTGGATCCTCGACGGTGTCGATCTCGACGTCGGCGATGGCGAGTGCGTCGCGATCAAGGGCCCGTCGGGAACGGGCAAGTCCACGCTGGCGAAACTGCTCCTCGGTCTCCTGGTGCCCGCTCGCGGTGGAGTGTCCATCAATGGCGTCGCGCTGGATGCCATCGACGATGACCACTTCCGGCGATCGGTGGCATGCGTCCTCCAGGACGACCAGCTGTTCAACGGCACGATCGCGGACAACATCGCATTCTTCGAACCGAATTTCTCCCGCGCGGACGTGGTCCGTGCAGGCAGGCTCGCGCAGATCCATGAGGAAGTCATGCGCATGCCGCTGCGCTACGACACGCGCATCGTGGATCTCGGTGCGTCGCTGTCCGGTGGGCAGCGCCAGCGGCTGATCCTCGCCAGGGCGCTCTATCGACGGCCACGCGTGCTGATCCTCGACGAAGCGAGCAGCCATCTCGACCTCGAGAACGAGCGGCTGGTCAACGAGGCGATCCGCGGTCTCAGCGTGACGCGCATCATCATCGCCCACCGCCCGCAGACGCTGGCCATCGCCGACCGGATCTACGAACTCGCGGGGGGAAAGCTGCGTGTTGCGGAGACCCAGTCTGCCGCGGCAGGCGATGGCGTCTCGCGCCCCCTATCGACGGAACCGGAGAAGGAACTTTCCGCATGAGCGTACTCGACGACGATGTCATCGCACGACCGCCGATCGGCCAGGTCGATATCCACGACCACCTGGTGCCCGAAGCGTTGCGACGCTCGCTCATGGCGCTGATGCGTCGCCCTATCTGGGCCTATGGATGGAAGTCGGTGCGCGAACGGGATCGCTACGGTTTCTGGCACGCCCATTTCGCAGGAGGCGAGGAAAACGAGACGTCCAGTTGCGAGGACGCGCTCGCGCGCCTCGGTCCGGAACATCCCGTGTTCGCCCTGTGGAGCCTGCTGTCGGAAGGCCCGCTCAGGGGGCATCGCCCGATCCGGGTCTATGCCAACGGCCATACCTACGGCACCGAGGGCTACATCCACACGGATAACCAGGATCCCAGGTGCTACACAGCGATCTACTATGCGCACGGCGCATGGGACGCGGACTGGTCCGGCGAGACGTCGTTCCTTTCAGCCGAGACCGGCGACATCCTCCACGCCGTGCTCCCCGTGCCCGGTCGCCTGGTGCTTTTCAATGGGGCGACTCCTCACGTGGCGCGCGGAGTGAGCCGCGAGTGTCCCGAGTTGCGGATATCGCTCGTCGTCAAGACCTTCGTGCCATGACGACGATCGAGGCCCACGCCGAGCGGGAAACCCTGCTGGGCCGTCTGTTCGTCTTGGGTGCGCAGGCGCAGGCGCATGGCTCGCGCACGCTCGACGCGCACCTCGCGGGCACGTACGACATCCTGTTGCGCTGGGGTGCCGCACCATCGACATGCGTGGCCGGCATGTTCCACAGCGTCTATGGCACGAATGCTTTTCGCCACCGCTGCCTGTCCGGGGACGAACGCGGGACATTGGAAGGCTTCATCGGCACGGACGCCGAGCGCCTGGTTTACCTGTTCAGCGTCTCGGACCGCCCGGTGGCACTGATACAGGCGCTCTCGTACGGCGGAGACGCGCCGACGCTCGTCCATCGCGTGACCGGCGAGGCGATCGCCGTCACTCGCGACGAACTGCACGAGCTGCTCGCCATCGAATGCGCGAACCTGCTCGAACAACGCGCCACCGCGGGCTTTCTGGAAAAGATCGTCGGTCTTTCCGACGAACAGCGTATCGCCCTCGTCGGCCGCGCCGCGGCCCGCGATCTCGTCAGCCATGTCCACCCGGAGGCGCCATGATCGTCACCGCAATGCCGCTCAGCACGACGCAGGAAGACCGATCCGATTTCGCGCGTCGCAAGTACGCCCGCCTCCCCGGCCTGTTTGCCCCCGACGTCCTCGACATCGCCTTCCGTTATTACCTTTCCTACGTGGCTGTCGAAGGATACTTCCATACCCATCCGCGCTATCACGCCCTGGATCGCTATGCGGATGCGCTGGGCGAGGCGATGATGCCCCTGGTGCAGAAACGCGTGGAAGACCATGTGGGATCCCGGCTTCTACCTACCTACTCGTTCGCGAGGATCTACACGACGGAGTCCATCCTGAAGAAGCACGTCGATCGTGGCGCCTGCGAATACAGCGTCACCCTGACCGTGGGCTATCGCAATACGAATGGACTATGGCCGATCTTCGTCGAATCGGAAGGCGAAACGCTGTCGGTGGAACTGGATGTCGGCGACGCGATGGTTTACAAAGGGATGGAGGTGCCGCACTGGCGCGAGTCGTTGCCTCAGGGGATCTGGTGCCAGCTGTTCTTTCATTTCGTCGCCGCCGACGGCCCCCTGGCCGGGCACGTATACGACGACAGGGAGCATCTCGGCCCCACGTTCGACGTGTCGCTTCTCGCATGAGCAGGCGACGCGGTGCATAGACAGCAAGCGAATGGAGAGTCGTACACCGTGCGGACCGATCTTGCGACCTATTACCTGGGGCTGGCCTTCCGACGCTGCGTCAGGAACCTGCCCATGGTGATCCTGCTCACCGGCACGATGGCCGTCGGCATCGCTTCGTGCATGACGGCCCTGACTATCTTCGCCGCCCTGTCGGGCACCCCCATCCCCGGGGTCAGCGAGCAGTTGTACGTCGCCACCATGGATACCCGGACCGCCTCCAGTTCCGACAACGCCAACTACACGCGCCCCAACAGTTACTTTTCGCTGGGCGATGCCAAGGCGCTGGTGGACATCCACCGCGCCCCTCACCAGGCCGCCTTTTCCAGCACCTTTCCCCAGGTCGGCACCGCCGACGGTGCGCGCTCGGACCAGGTCGCGGGGTTGATGGCCTACGGCCAGGCGGCGGAGCTGTTGCAACTCGGCCTCGTCCACGGTCGGGCCTGGAGCCCCCAGGAAGAACGCGATCGCCTGCCGGTCGTACTGATCGACACGAACCTCGCACAGCGCATGTTCGGTACGGACAACGCCGTGGGGCGCGACCTCAGGATGGGGCAGCGGCTCTTTCATGTCATCGGCGTCTACGCGCCATGGAAGCCGCGCACCAAGTTCATGGATCTTCCACATAACGACGGCCAGGTGCTGGAACAGGCCCAGCAGGTGGTGGTGCCGCTGGAAGCCGCACTGGACGGTGGCGTGGGCCCGTTGGCGCTGGGCGATTGCGGCGACGACTCCGCGAAGGTCACCTTCCAGTCCACCAAGGTGGAAGGCTGCCGCTGGCTCGAGGTATGGGCGGCATTGCCCTCGGCCACCCATGTGTCCTCGTTCCGCGACACCCTGCTCGCCTTCGCCGACACCCAGCACCAGGCGGGACGTTTCCGTTATCCGCCCCAGGCGCGTCTGTACGGCACGTCGGCATGGATGGCGGCCAATCACGTGGTACCCGACGACGTGAACCTCAACGCCATGCTCGCGGGGGCATTCCTGTTGCTGTGCATGGTCAATGTGGCCGGCATCCTGGCTGCGTACTTCCTGCGCAGGAGGGCCGACACGATCGTGCGCCGCGCGCTCGGTGCCACCCGGCGCGCGCTCTTCGAGCAGCACATGCTGGAAGCCGGCCTGCTCGGCGTGGTCGGCGGCCTTCTGGCCCTGCCCCTGACCTATCTCGGCCTCCATATCGTGCGGATGCAGCCGGTAGCGTATGCGGAGGCGGCAAGGATGGACCTTCGGGCTTTCGCCTCGCTTCTCCTGCTCTCCCTGGTCGTAGGCGTCATCGTCGGCATCCTTCCGGCGTGGCAGGCCTGCAAGCTGTCTCCCGCGCTACAGATCAAGCAGGCCTGATCCTCCCATGCGCCATATCGTCACGCCCCTGCTCAGGCACTACTTCATGCCCGCCCTCGTGGTGGCCCAGGTCGCGCTTGCCTGCGCGATCATCTGCAATGTGATGTTCCTCATCCAGCAGCGCCTCACGCCGATCATGGCGCCCGATGGCGTCAGCGCACCGGGCCAGCTGGTGGTCGCCTGGCAGGTCACCGCCAGGGGTACGCCCTGGCCCCCGTCGCGCCTGCTCGAGGTCGAATCGGCGCTTGCCCATATCCCCGGCGTCACCGCCACCAGCATCGCCGGCTCCATTCCCATGGAAACGCTGGTGCAGATGAACGGCGATCTCTACGCCGACGACGGCACCAAGACAAACGGCGCGATGTACATCGGCAACGGGCTTCCCGCCGCCCTCGGCCTGAGGATCGTCGCCGGCCGGGATTTCTCCGTGGAGGAGCGCAATCGCCAATACGCGGATATCGGTATCAACGCGAGTGGCCCCGCGCTGATCACACGCGCACTGGCCGACCGGCTGTTCCCCCATGGCGACGCGCTCGGCAAGGTGATCCGCATCGGTGCCGATGCGAGCGCCGGAAGACGCACCGTGGTCGGCATCGTCGAACACCTGATGCGTAACGAGATCACCGACGACAGCAAGATCGATATCGACTACAGCATGGTCGCTCCGGGCATCCCGGGGGCCTGGGCCCTCCCGACTTTCCTCGTCAGGGGCCGCGGCGACGCCGACATGTCGCGCCTGGTCGATGCCGTCAAGGCCACCGTTACGCGTGAACTCGGCAACGAGCTGGTGCCCGGCATCGAACCCCACTTCGAAACCTATGCCAGCTTGCGCGACCAGGCGCTCGCCCGCTCCCGCGCCTCGGTATGGCTACTGACCTCGGTGAGCGTCGTGGTACTGCTGGTTGCCCTCGCCGGGATCTTCGGCCTGACCGGCTATTGGGTACAGCAACGCACGCGCCAGATCGGCGTGCGCCGGGCATTGGGGGCGCGGCGTCGGGATATCTTCCAGTGGCTCCAGCTGGAAAACGGACTGCTGGTCTGCACCGGCGTGATCATCGGCATGACCCTGGCCTACGCCATCAACCTCTGGCTGATGCAACGGTTCGCGATCCCGCACCTTCCGGTGTCGTACCTGCCCCTGGGTGCGTTGACGATGCTCGTCCTGGGTCAGCTGGCCATCCTGTCACCCGCTCGCCGCGCGTCGCGCATCGAGCCCTCCGTCGCCATACGTACCGTCTAGCGCCGCGCCCGATCTCCATCGGGATGTCGTCATGCTTGTATGTGTAGTGCAGTCGGTTGATGAGGTCATCGTAGAACCGTGCCGATGAGGTCACGATGATCCGGCGCGTTTCGTCAACGGCGCCTGAGGTCGGGTGGAACTGAAATGCCATGCTCCGGCTTCCCCTCAAGACTCACTTTCCAGATGGCGAGTACTCATCCCCGGTGTGCCCGCACATCATCGGGCTGACGCATATACGACCTCCACCCGATGTTCCCGACCGTCATCCGCCAGGGTGATCAGGCCGGTTTCAATGCCCTGTCCATCGAGGGATAGCGTGATTACGTCGTGCTCTCCCGCTGGCCGCAATTGAAACACATACGTCGCCGTCCCATGCCGATACGTCACCTCATACGCTTTCCATGTCGAGGGAACGCACGGTGCGATGCGGATCTTGCCGCCTTCGAGGCTGAAACCCAGCAAGGACTCGATCACCAGGCGGTACATCCAGCCCGCCGAGCCGGTGTACCAGCTCCAGCCGCCCCTGCCTGCATGAGGTGCGACCGAATAGACATCCGCGGCGATCACGTAAGGTTCCACTTTGTAGCGCGCCATGGCCTCGGCGTTTTTCGTATGACTGCCGGGATGGATCATGCGGGCGAGTTCCCACGCCTGGTCCGGCCGCCCCATGCCGGCGAAGGCCATGGCCGCCCAGACAGCGGCGTGGGTATATTGGCCACCGTTTTCGCGCACGCCAGGCACATAACCCTTGATGTAGCCGGGGTCCATGGCCGACTGGTCGAAGGGCGGATCGAGCAGCCGGATCAGGTCGTTATCCCTATCCACGAGGTGGTGATACAGGGCATCCATGGCCTGTCTCTGTCGCTCGCCCGACGCTACACCGGAGAGAACCGACCAGCTCTGGGCGATCGCGTCGATACGGCATTCGTCATTGCTGGCAGAGCCCAGCGGCGTACCATCGTCAAACCAGGCGCGCCGGTACCATTCGCCGTCCCAGGCGTGGGTTTCCAGTGCGGTGGACAGCTTGCCGGCTTCCGAATGGCAGTGTTCGGCAAATGCCTCGTCGCCCTGCTGTCTGGCCACGGGGATAAATGCGTGGAGAACATGAACCAGGAAGAATCCGAGCCAGACACTCTCCCCTTGCCCGCCCTCGCCCACCCTGTTCATGCCATCGTTCCAGTCGCCGCCGCCCATCAGGGGAAGGCCGTGCTGTCCCCGCCGGACGGCGTGCTGGATGGCGCGAACGCAATGATCGTAAAGGGTGGCGCGGACACCGGAGGGCCGAGGCAGATCGTAGTACGACTCCTCACCGGCTCGGAGCACCCTGCCTTCGATGTACTCGATGCCTTCGACCAGTACGGCGATGTCACCGGTTGTTTGCACGTAACGGCTGGCCGCCAGGGGCAGCCAGAGGTAGTCGTCGGAGCAGGCCGTGCGCACACCGCGCCCTCCGGGCGGATGCCACCAGTGCAGCACGTCGCCCTCCACAAACTGGTGGGAGGCGCATACCAGCAGCTGTTTTCGCGCCAACGCGGGTGCCGCATGCACGGTGGCCATGGAGTCCTGTAGCTGGTCGCGGAAGCCGATCGCACCGCCCGACTGGTAGTAACCGCTTCGCGCCCATATCCGGCTGGCAATCGTCTGGTAGAGCAGCCAGCCGTTGGCGAGCGTATCCATCGACGGATCCGGTGTGCGTACCTGGACAGTGCCCAGCAGGTCACGCCAGTAACGGCGTATGTCGGCAGATGCGCTCGCGGCAGCGCCATCGATTCGGAAGCGCTGTACCAACGCACGTGCATCTGCTTCGGTAGTGCCCATGCCGAGCCTGATGATGACATCGCGCGACTCGCCCGGAGCCAGCAGCACGCCCGCGCGTAGCGCGCCGCATGGATCGAGGCCGGCGCCGGCTTTGTTGAGCCAGTTCCGGCGCCGCATGGCTAGCGGCGACGAAAGATGCCCGTTGCGCCCGAGGAATTCGCTGCGGTCTCCGCCGAGGTCGCGCTCTGGATCGCCGATGTCGAAGAAGGCGACCCGTCCCGGGAACTCGTTGTTATAGGCGTTGCGTGCGAACAGCGCGCCAGTCATGGGGTCGATCTCCGTCACCACATGCATCGCGCTTTTCTCTCGCACATCGCCCAGCACCCATTCCACATAGGCAGTCACTGAGAGCTGCCGGCTTTCGCTTCCGTGATTGGACAGCGTGAGTACCTGAAACTTTACGGCAGCGTCGAGTGCGACAAAGGTTTCCAGCCGGCTCTGGATCGAACCTTCCGCGTGTTCGAATACGGAATAACCGAACCCATGACGAATGGTGTAACTGCCCTCCCCTCGCATGGGCCATGGTGTGGGCGACCAGGCATGCCCGCTGATATCGTCCCGCAGGTAAAGGGCTTCGCCCGAGGCGTCCTCCACCGGATCGTTCTGCCAGGGGGTAAGGCGGCAGGCATGGGCGTTCTCGGCCCAGGTATAGGCGCTGCCACTGTCGGACACCACGCTTCCGAACTCGGGATTGGCCAATACGTTGCACCAGGGGGCCGGTGTCGTCGCCCCGGGGGCCAGCTCTATGACGTATTCGGTGCCATCGGCGGAGAAGCCGCCCTTGGGCGATATGGCGGCAGGCACATCGCCACGGGGACGGACTGGCCACACGGAAGGCTCGGCAGGCGCCGGTCGCGAGCCCAGTCGATGACGCTCCATCTGTTCTTGCAAGGAGCCCAGGCTGTCCACCACGACGATGCACGCACTGGCCTCCATGACGAGCCGGTCCTCGTGGGACAGGGGCTGGGCGGCGCGGATGAAGACACCGCCGGGACGATCGAGCAGGTTGGCTTCCGCACCTGAGGCCAGCAGGCCGGTCAGCGCATCATGCAGAGCCTGGCGGTAGCCGGTGCTGTCTTCGTTCCAGATCACCAGGTCGACGGCTACACCGCGCAGGCGCCAATAAGCCGCCGCGCGAATCAGTTGCTCGGCGATAGCCAGTCGGGCGATATCGCTGATTCGCAGCAGCACGATCGGAAGGTCGCCCGATACAGCCTGTCCCCACAGGCCAGACTGTCCTCGCTGGTTGGCGGCGATCACGCCTGGTTCCGAGCGCAGCGCAAGGTTGGGATAAAGGATGGAGGTAGCCATGTGCTCGTAGAGCTGGGCATCCGCCAGGGTGGCATTGGCCTGCCGCAACGACACCTGGCTATGTGTCCAGGCAAGGTCGAACACACGATCTGACAGGTGGCGATCCCTGTACTTCTCGATGAGCCGCATGCTGCCCTCCCGGGCATCGGCAATGCCTGTCACGAAATCCAGGGTGGCGGTCTGCTCTGGCTCCAGGGTGATGCGGATGCGTATCGCCACCATGGGATCAAGCACGGCGCCTGCCGTGTTGGACAGTCGTTCGACCTCGGGATCCAGCGCGGCGGGTTGCGCCGTCGTGCGGCCGCGGCCGATGAAACGCGCCCGGTCGGTTTCATAGGAAATGGCGTCGATGTCGGCATCGTGAACCGCCACCAGATGACACATCCACGGGGGCGCCTCGTCGGAGGAACGTGGCCGCCTCGTGCATAGCAAAGCCTGCATTTCGGTCACGATTTCCGTGGTGACGAAAAGCTTACTGAAGGCCGGGTGTGCGGTATCGCCATTGGGGGCGGCCAGCACCACCTCGGCATAGCTGGTCAGTTCGACCACGCGTCGTGTCCGGCCGCGGTTAGTGATACGCGTGCGGCGAAGCTCGATATCGTCCTCGGGCGACACGACGATTTCCGTATGCGTTTCGAATCCTCGGTGACGGACGCGGAACTCGGCCCGGGATTCGGCGAAGATCGCCTCGAAACGTTCGGTTTCCCGCTTTACGGGCTGGTAGGCCGTGCTCCATACATCGCCCGACTCGGGGTCGCGCACATAGCAGAACATGCCATAGTTATCGCGCGTGATGTCTTCACGCCATCGCGTCACGGCCATGCCGTTCTGGCGGCTGTAGCCGCCACCGGCGCTGCTGACCATCACGTGGTAACGGCCGTTGGAAAGCAATTGCACCGCAGGTCGGGGCCGATTCGGATCGGTAAAAAGCCTGAGCCGGGGTTCGGTGGCTACCGTCGTCGGCATGCCCTCGCCCAGGCCTCCCAGATGCAGGTATTCGTTTGCCGAGCGCGGAACGCGCTCCTGCAGCAGGAGGCTCGTTGCCATGATGTGCGGGTTGGATTCGAATCGTCGCCTCATGGGTTGCCCGAGCAATACATGACCAATGGCCAGTAAGGACATGCCCTGATGGTGGGCCATGTACGAGCGCACGATGGCGTGGTCGGCTCCTGGTGGCAGCCGGGACGGCGTGTAGTCGATGGCTTCGTAGAGACCGAAGCGGCCGGCAAGCCCCGCATTGGCGAGCCTGCGCAGGTTGTCCGTGGCCGCCGCTGGCGACACCATCAAGGCCAGCACCGTGGCGTAGGGTGCCACGACCAGGTCGTCTCCAAGGCCACGCTTGAGCCCTAGTCCGGGCACGCCAAACGCCCGGTACTGATAGGTCAGATGTGCATCAACGGCGTTATAGCCGGACTCCGATATACCCCAGGGAACACCGCGTTGCCGCCCATATTCGATCTGGCGGCTTACGGCGGCCCGGCAGGTTTCGTCGAGGAGACTTCCCTCGTATGAAGGCATCACGAGCATCGGCATCAGGTACTCGAACATGGATCCGGTCCATGAAAGCAGCACCGGGGAGCCGCTCGTGGTCGTAAGCACGCGGCCTAGCGAGAACCAGCTTTCCTGGGGAACCAGGCCCTGCGCGATGGCCACGAAGGTGGTCAGGCGGGACTCGGACGCCAGCAGGTCGTAAAACGATGCATCGGCCGCGTGCCTTTCGACGTCGTAGCCGATGTAGAAAAGATGTCTCTTCTCGTCATAGAGAAAGCGCTGATCCATGACTGCCAGCTCCCCTGCCAGGGCAGCGATATGCGCCAGGAGCGCGAGGCGGGATGATGCACTGCCCGCTCTAATCGGATCGATCGTCAGCGAAGAGAGAGTGCTGAGTGACAAGATGGCGTCATGACCGTCATCCACATCCTGCCACAGGGCCGCCTCGCCAAGCAGGTCGTCACACTGTGCCGTGATGCGATCGAGCCAGAATGCTGCATCTTCGGAAAGGCGCTGCGTGAGCACCTTGCGTACGTGTCCGGCTCTTTCCTGCTGCGCCATCGCGAAGGCCAATACGGCCCGCATGGACGTCGGCGGTTCGTTCACGTCCTGCGCGAGCTTGTCTGCCCAGGCCATCACTTCTTTCCTTGCAGCATCCTCGACATGGCTGGACAGAATCGCCACGGCGTCGCGGAGACCCTCGATCGACGACACCCTGAATACGGGTTCGTCCATCAGGCCCAGCAAACCGCGTTGCAGCGTCAGCAGGTGGCCTGCGAGATTGCCGCTGTCTACGCTCGACACGTAGAGAGGACGCAAGGGGTGCGATGTTTCGGTGTCATACCAGTTGAAGAAGTGCCCGCGATGACGCTCAAGCGCCACCATGGTCGCCAGGGAGGCCGATGTGCGCTCGAGCAGTCGGCCGAGCCCCAGGTAGCCGAAGTCGTAGGCGGCCAGTCCAGAGAGAAGCCCCAGGCCCATATTGGTGGGAGATGTACGACGGGCCAGGCGCGACTCGGGGTTGAGCTGGAGGTTGTCGGGTGGGAGCCAGTGATTGTCTGCTCCTGCATGCGTCTCGAAAAAAGCCCAGGTACGGCGGGCCAGCTGGCGAAGCAAGGCACGCTCGGATAGGTTGGGAGCGAACCGGCGAACGATATGTGGCCGGCTGACCCACCATGCGAATGCCGGCGAGGCTGCCCACAAAACCAGAAAAGGCAGTGCCACGGGCAGTACTTCCGGTCTGTGGAGTGCGAGCACACAGACAAGGAGGGCCGCCAACGCGGGGCCACTCCAGAGCACGCGCCAGGGAACGCCGTGCACGCCCCGCCCGTGCCGCTGGACTTCGCCGGAGGATCGCCATTCGAGGAGATGCCGGTGGCTTACGGTGACACGCCATATCGATCGCAGGATGGCATCAAGGCTGATCCTGGCTTCGTGAGGCAGCCACGCGATGAACAGCGCGAAGCGCAGCACATGTTGCCCGGTCCCCGCCAGGGCGACGCGGCCGTGCTGGCCCCAGGCCGTGTCGTCCGGCTTGCGGACGGCATCTACCATGGCCTGTAGCAACGAGGGAATGATCGCGATCGACATCAGGGCCAGGGTCCAGGTGACGGCCGGATCGATCAGGAGCCAGCCAGACACCAGGAGAAGCAAGGTGGCGAGCGGCACGAGACTGCGACGGAGATTGTCGAAAATCTTCCAGCGAGACAGGCCGCCGAGGTCATTGCGATGCCAGCCTGATGCCGTGGG
>Ga0116228_10003358_pt1 | contig 14037 bp, 6 predicted proteins | sample S1TSphfallax_2_FD_89694 | JGI IMG/M metagenome (GOLD analysis project Ga0116228, IMG submission 89694) | Host-associated microbial communities from peat moss isolated from Minnesota, USA - S1T2_Fc - Sphagnum fallax MG | ecosystem: Host-associated > Plants > Peat moss > Unclassified | place: USA... | reverse complement strand
CTACTTTCATATTTTGAATATAACCAAATATTGCTAAGTATACTCATGGGTGATTTTCACTTGAACAACATCACAAATTTGGGGAAAAAAAAACCACTGATTATGGCATGACTCCCAAAAACAAAAATCCCAAAATGATGCATCACAAGCTGGTCCTAGTAAGGAATTATTTGGTTGTGGGTAATCTGAGATACACTGACTGAACTAGTACCAACGTAGTACATGCATTGTCAGACTAAGCGTTGATCTTTCATTTTATTGTTTCCTTACATATCACTTTTGGCAATGAAGTCAAAGATTAGGCCCACGATTTTAAATAGAAAGGATCCACCCCACTACTCAAATACGAATTGTTGATTTCTATTTGACGACATCAACTTTTGCTTTTCCTCCACACATTTGTTGTGATGAACTCAACATAGGGCTTCTCACAAATGAAGAAGAAGAGCAAGTAGAGCAGTGTTTTCTTTCTTTTTTTCTGTTTTTGTCTTTTGACAAATTTTCATCAAATTTCAACATAAAATATGTGACTTGTACCTCTCCCAAAGAAATGATACTAAAAAACAAGATCAAATTTGCCTAAAACATCCCCAACAAGGTGTAAGAAATCACCTTGTAGAGCTAGTTATTGAAGAGATAGCCACATTAAGCTCTCCGGTCTTTTTTATGATAGTCATATTCTTAGATAAGTCCATTGCTTATTTACCTCCTCATCTTTTGCATCAATTCGGTTGGTCCACCCCTCCCTATGCATGCTAAAATATATTGGGTCTCAATGCTCTTAAAACAAAACTTTATACATCATTGAAGATAGTTGCCCCAATTAATTTGTTCTCAAAGTCATTTGACCAATTATTTGTGCTCTTAGAAAACTGGTGTTGCCAAACAAGCATCTTCTTGGAAATTGAAATTGCCTTATGAACTAGCTTGCTCATTTGTAAAAACAAAAGCTTGAAATAGAAAAGTGCACAATGGAACTGGGTTGTTTAATTCATGATGCAAATTGATAGAAGCAACCAAAACAAGGGGTGGGTCACACTGGTGCCTTGCCATTTACAACTAAAAGTATCTTAAGGCAAAAGAAGAATTATGAAAACTCAAATATTTCACCATGCAAAAATACAATCTTCAAAAAAATTCTCAAAAAAGAAAAAACAACCAAAATCTTTCAAGATACCATAAGTCTATAACTAATCTCAAGTTTCAACACAAGCCAAACTATCATCTTTCATAAATCCTCATATAAAAATAGACCTACAACCTAGGGGCCAAAATCCATTAAGCTACTATATTCTATAATGAATCTAAACACAATATGCTTACCTTGGTAGGCAAGGCCAATAAATGCATCAAGTCTTTGCTCATTGAAATGTTACTTAGTACTCACAAGTGTACTCATCACACTCACTGCATAGCAAAAGACCTCTTTCCATACTAATCAAATTTGAACACAAAGTTCATTGAAAATGTTCAAAAAGCCATCATCTAACCCACCTACATTCACACATTAGTTGATTAATTTTCCAACTATGATTTACATATAATCCTAAACTCCAATACTAGAGACCAAAAGCATTCATATAATACATCTTAGCATGTTGAGTCTACCATCATAATCATCTGATGACAATTTGTAAATGCATGATAGAAACTTCAATGGGGAAATTCAAATTCTCATAAGACATAATTGGTGGTCTAATGTAAGATACTAAGGTGGGGCCTTTAACTAAAGTGAACAAGCATAACTAAAAAAACTTAATAGCCCAAGTTGTAAAGTTGGTCGTATTTCATATCAAGCAATTGAAATAGCCTGTCATATTATAAGCACAGAATTTTACCTCCTCCGCAGCAGAATGGTAGCCTGCCTATGACAGAGCAAGAGGAGGTCTTAACCCCAATATAAAACAAAAACATTGGAAGCACGATTGCTTTTTCGTTCAAAAAACATAGTCACACAATTATGCATCAATGCTCTTCTTTTCCATTTTTTTCAATTTCTTGGAAGTGGAAAGAAAAATTGTTGAAAAAGCAAGTTTTTTCTCAAAGAGGATTTCACAATCTAGCCAAAATGAACCTTAAAAGGATCCTTGCAATCCCAAGGAACATACATTTGAAACAATGCCAAGTTATTAACATGAAATATTATAAGGAAATATAGATATGCAACAACTTGAAGTACAAGAAAAACTATGATAGAAAAAATCTTTGGAATTTGCTATTGGGATTATTGTTTGTAATTTTGGGTGTTGTATGGATCATGTTTGTTTTAAATTAAATAGCATAGGATTGCAAAGATTTGTAATGATCTTCTTTTCAGGTCATGGTGAATGCCCACATTTCTATATCAAAGTGAGAACCACCAAATTTTATGCATTGATCATTAAAAGAAAGCAAACATATAAAGAAATCTAAAGATGCCTATCATAATTTGACTTTGCCAAAAATGAACAACATGAAGAATTTGTACATAATGTTGCCATCAGCATCCAATGTTTAAAAGATCATCATGTGTGAAGGTGAATCAAAATGTGAACATGGGCCTTTTTGTGAAGAACCAATAATTTCAACAAACACTAAACCAAATCCCCCAAGGAAATTCACAAAGGATTTTTCTTAAGAGTTTGGTTTCATTGAGGTTGTGTGGTTGGTTAACAACATTTAATTTTGTTGCTATTTGTTTATTGTAGAGAAATAGTTATATGTATTTATTGTAATATCTTATGGTCAAAATTATATTTTTCATGTTAATCAATGGAAATGGTGCTCAAAGATTTTATCACAATTTCTATATATTAAAAATCAAAATAATAATAATATTTTCAAAAAATAACAACTTAGTTGAAAGAAATATTTACATATAATTAATATATATGAAAAGAAGTAAAAACTAGGTATCAAATAACCATTTTTTATTTAGCCACCCAACACTAAACATGTATTTAATTATTTTTGGACTTTTAAAAGGTACAAAAATAGCAATAAACAATTTGGAGCCTAAAAATAACCATAAACATCATGGATTGAAAAACATTTGATTAAGAACCATAATGCCACTAGATGCATCACAATCTTTTAAAATTTGAGAAAGTGATGAGTTCAAACTTAGAGGCCACCCCACAAGATCAAAATGTTTCTACGGAGGACTTGGATGAAAATTTAGTGCCCATGTTGTGAAGCACAACCCTTTTAAGGAGTGAAAAAGAATTGAATTAGAACCTAGTGGCCACCCACATGATCATAATATTTATACAAATTCAAATAAACTTGATTGAGAATCCGGTGCCCATCAAGTGGACCACAAACCTTTTTAAGAGTGATAACTTTTCTTTTAAAATTTAGATGTAAAACATTGAAATGATCAATAGGTGAAATTTTGTGAATTTAAATAAATAAAATTCATATACATACATCAAGTTTTTATCAAGTGTTTATGTCATTCAAATAAAAAACTATAAAAATTGAATTTTCAAGTTTTCAAACTCTAAAAATGAAATTTTCACAAATTGTTAACATAGTTTTAAGGCATCCATCATTGTCCCACTATTAAGGATGCAATTACATCAACATTGTTTCAAAACAAAAATCCAATTGGACAACATTGTTTTCGTTACAAGAAATCTTGTATTATGTAGTTATTCAATTTGCAACTACTTTCAACTATCCATCATTTGCAACTATGTTTGATAACTTTTACAACTAGTAATCATCTTTTTATTATTTTTGTGACTATGGTACAATAACTAAATTTTACACCCTTCCATATTGACTAACTTCTTGGGTTATTCATCCAAGAATAGACCCTTTTGTTCATTTAATCACAAATTTAGTTATAACTTGGTTATTTTTTGTGGTGTGGTTATATTATCACCAAAAAGGAGGGGGTGACTAAGCAATAAACCCTTTATGTTTATTTCATGGTACCAACATCAAGCTTACTACATCCATTACATCAAGTTATTTATTATAACAATTACAAACAATATCATACTCCTATCTTTGACTATGTCCAAACCACAAACTAAAGACTTCACATCCACAGAAACTATTTGACACTAGGTTTGTGTCGCATGTGTCACCACTCCCAAAAAATTCTATGTCCCCATAAATCAAACATCAATTAGTAGAATGATTTAGTTGCAAATCCTTTTTTGCACACTCCCAATGTTGTTCCTTAAGATCTTTGATAATGCAAATCCTACTACCATGATCTTATCGTTCAAAACTCACTGGATTGAGCAATTCTTTATATCATTGAAAAGCTCTTAGAACTTAGATGTCTAAAATGGGCTCGCATGACCCATTTGGACACTTCAAACACAAGTTATAGCCAATAGAAAGCTCAAGAATCAAATTGGCAATTTGACTCCTGACCACTAAAAGTCAGGAGTCACCCCGATTTCGTCATGTGTAGGTGGCGTGCGACATACCGTTGGAAAGATCTCAACAAGGGCTACAACTTTGCTTTAAAACTCATCTCAATCAGAGGTACGCACGCAAAGTTATGGACCCCCAAAGTTGCAGGAGTCCCAGCTGTGGGAATTTCGGGACTCCCAGGACAAAATGACATTTGGGTGCTGGTCCTGTGGCCAAGCACAAAGTATACGATAAGGGGGAAGGTGATGGCTTCCCCCAAGTTTGGGCCGTGGTGAGTTTTCTGAGTCTAAGTTTGCCCGTGGCTCATCTAACACCAAAAGTGCTCGAGTTATGCACTAACCAACTTGTTGTTTGGTTTTGTGCAGGTTCGTGTGAGTGAATGATTACTTGTCATTCTTTCTAGTCCCATCCCGAAGTTCCAACACACCCCTTTACCCCCAAAGTGCTACCAGCTAAGGAATGTGCCCCAACTCCATATTTTTTTGTTGTTTTCACCTCATATTCACATTTGAGTCTATCAAGGACCTTGGGAGCATGTCATCAAAGGTGAATACTTTGTGTTGGCTTGAAAACCATAACAATACCCAAAAAGTATTTAAGGTAACAATAAGTCCCAACTATTTATATTTGTAGTAGCCATGATTGTCAAACCTTGTTTAATAGTTTTGATGAAACATTCAACCATGCCATTGCACTAAGGCTAAACATGAGTAGTGAATTAATGGTTGATGCCATAATTTTGGCATGTTTTAGCAAATTCTTTCATCCATTCAGTCCCATTATTCATCAAACTGTTGTTAAATAACCCATATCTATAGATCATTTCATTTTCCAAAAATTTGGAAGTAGTTATAACATCATGCTCTTTGATAGGTTGTGCCTCACACCATTTGGAATAATCTTCAATTGCCTCAAGCACATTCTCAATCAAGCTCTTCCTTTTTACAAGTTTAAGAATTATTAAATTTTGAAAGAACATATTGTCTTTCGACCAATGATACCACATTACTCGCTTTTTAGCCTTGTTTATGTTGGCATCATCATAAACACCAACTTCCAGCTGTTCACCAATGAGTAGCAAAATTACTACTTTGTTTTCCCATATGTCCATTTGTTTCAATTGTTCATTTGACATAGCTCAACAATTCCAAGGCATTTTCCTTTTTGTTTTTGTTTGGCCCAATCCACCATAATTTGTGCTTCAACAACCATCCTTTGGTAGTCTTCATGGTTCATTTGCTGCAATTTTTTCTTTGACGAATAATGTACACTCTGCTCCTCATTTCCCAACTAATGTAATTCTTCATCAATTGTTTCTTTGTCGACAAGTTGTAGGGCAAACAAATTAATGATAGCCTCATTGTGTGGATTATCACCAAAATGTGGTGATGCAAATTTTGCTTTAGTTTCATGTTCCATTACATCACATCCAAAATCCTCATCTTGCTTTATTGTATTGACTAGGTTCTTGCTCAATGCATCAACATTCAAATGTCGATTACTAATTCGATGAACAATTTTAAACTAGAAATCTTGTAACATGGCAATGTAACACCCTCTATGACCATATGCATTTGAGACCATGATTAACCACTCTAGTGGCTTATGGTCTATTCGTAATAATAACAAAGTCTAATGGAAATATTGCTTAAAATGCATTATGCCCCAAATAAAAACATAACATTCTCCCTCCATAGGGTGATAGTGATGTTGTATAGGTGATAGGCCTTTGCTAGCAAAAGCAATGACCTTTTCTTGTCTTCCAATTTTCTATGAAAATATAGTTTTCACACCCCATATTGACTAATCCACATCTAGAGCGAATGGTTTACTAAAATCTAGTATGATCAAGATGGGTGCTTCCACTACTTTCATTTTTAATGCAACAAAAGCCACTTGATAGATGGTTGTCAAAACAAACTTGCAATCCTTTTTTGTTAGAGCAAAAAATGGCTTTGTAATTTTTGCATACCCTACAATAAACCTTCTTTAATATCCTATTAATCCCAGGAATGCCCTGACATTAATCACAATTTTAGGTGTAAGGAAATTTGTAATTATTGTTACATTCTTGGGGTTTGGTTGAAAGCTAATAGTCCACCACATGTCTTAGGAAAGTAATTTTTTTAGATCCAAAGCAACATTTCCTTGCGTTTAGCTTGAAATTCATCTTTGCCAACTTCTGTAGAACCAGTCAAATATGATGCAAGTATTCAACCCATGTGTTGTTATGTATGTTGATGTCATCAACAAACACCTTCAAGAATTGACTAGTCCATTCTTTGAAGATATCAGCCATAGTACATGAGAATGTGCTTGTGGCATTCTTTAAACCAAAGGACATCACGTTCCATTCATACAAATTGGTGGTGATCACAATTTTTTTTTTCACATCATCAAGGGCCATGGGTATCTTCCAAAAACCCGACAATAAATTTAGTGCAAAAAACCATTTAAAGCTTCCCAATTGATTCAGAATATCCTCAATTAAAAGCATGGGAAAAGAATCTTATCTTGCTTGAAAATTCAATGGACAATAATCCCCACAAAACCTTCGGCTACCATCTTTCTTGATTAGTAAGTTAACCCGACATGTATACTTAAATGTGTTTTTACACATTTTCCCCAAATCTACCAATGCATGTATCTGCATGTTAACCTTTGCTTCTTCCAAGTATGACAATCTTCTAAGAATCATTTAGCAAGGAGGTAGTCCTTATGTGTCAATGGAATGTTCTCCCACAGAACACTATCCCAATTCACCTTTATGCCATGCAAACACCCCTTGAAATTCCTCCAATAAATCCCATAATTATTTTTGTTGTACTTCATCCAAAGATTCATCCAACATTATTTTAGCTTTGATCTAGCTCCACATGTCCTCTTCTCTTGTCAACTCATTAATAAGTTGAACTAGATATAAACGAACTTTTAATTTAACATTGTGATTTAGTTTTTGGTGCATTCGATCATCTTCATCTATTGCTACACATTTAAGCCAATCTACATAATCATCATCTTCAATCAACTGTCCCTCCAAAATGTCCTTATCATGTTTTTACAAGATTAGGTTCAAAATATGCATGGATGCCTCGTTATTAATATCCAAGTCCATCCCATGGTCTCGTAGTTCTTCTATTTAGTTTTCCAGATTATGCAAGACCCTCTATGGGTTATCCTCTTCTTTTACTTGAAATTCCATCATTTCATCATTAGAAAAAGCCTCATTATGCAAACCATTAGGGTTTGATGATTGATTTAGATCTATCTAGTCACTCAATTTTACTTGCTCCATCTTCATATTGAATAATTCACTCCTAGTTTTTTCTTATGCTGACCTTTCCATCACCTACAACATGTTCACCACATTCAAAGGTAACACCTCTACCTCCATCCCTAGTCCATTACACACCTATATGAACCCTTTTCTACATCAACAACTGCTTGGATTTTCATAAGAAAATCCAAACACAATAACAAATATGTAATTGTATGTGTCGACCACCATAAACACCATTTGACAAATGATTCCCCCAACCCCAACTGGAAGATCAGTAATTCATTGCCAGTCACTAAATGCATGATGGTGAACTTTCTCGCCATGTTAACTGCCATGACTGACATGGACACTCCTATATTTACCAGACTTTCAATCAAGGCTTGATTGATTTCCACTCCCAAATGCAGCAACTTACTTTGATGCACCCTATTGACATTCACTCTCCTAATTGTAGGGGTTTGATACACAGTGGCTATTTGATTGTTATGTTTTCAATGTCTTTCCTCCTCCTTACAAGTTTTACCAGGCTTTTAAACTATTCCAACTCCTTTGGAATAATGAGCATAGTTTCCATAGGAGTCAAAGAAACTTGCCCTTTGATGAAAGTGGTAATATTTTAGATTTTATTAAAGCCTCAGTTCCCATATTAACCTCCATGTGTTCTTCTTTTACTAACCCTTCCTCCTAAACTTCTGCCATACTAGTAGACACATGTAATCTACTCTTTGGCATTTTGATCCCAAAAAACACATGTTCTTCCTCTCCACAGATGTAGTTCAATTATGATAGAATTATTTCTTCATCATTAACCAAGACTTCAAGAAAGTTTGTGGTGGCTACAGGACCCTTTACAAACTTTTTTCCAACACCTATTTTTTGTGTGTCCCAGACCAAAACAAAATGAACACTTCAAACCGAAATTTTTAGTCTTATGCCCATTCCCACACTTGGCACATTTTGGCCTTGTGTCAATTAGTTTAAAGCATGCTCAAACCACATGTTCTTCTTAGTGCCATAGTTGACAACAGTTGTTGGTGGAAAAGTTTGTACTAAATCATGCCTTGCCATCACTCCCTTGTCTAAAGAAGTTAATTAAAGTTTCATTTAAAGCCAACAATTGTCAGTCTATAGTAGATTCTCCAAATGCCATTTCATCCTACTCCTCCTTCATAGGCTCATAGGGAGTTTCCCCAAGTTCTCCAACACTCACTGAATTTCAACAGTTGCAACAATTGCTTCGTCAATGTTAGTGTAAATCTTGAGAATGCATAATTTTTGAATTTTTGGCCTCAACCTAGCCAAAAACCTCTAATGTTGTTCTACATCTTGGATTTATCCTCACTAAAACAGTTTATCCAACCTTTCATAGTATTTTTGTACTCTCTCTTTGGGTTCATGTTTGATAGCATCCAACTTTATGTGGATGTCATCAACATTTATGTTGCCATATTGTTGCATTATCCAAATGCGCAATTTGATCCAATCAGCTAGAGCTAGGTTTAATTTCTTGAACCATTCCTTGGTTCTACCTTTTAGGTTTAGCTTGGCAATCTTAAATAGTTTGTTAGCATTTAAATCTCTGACCTCTATTGCCATGGTTAATTGCTCTACCCAATCATTCACATCTTCATGATCCCGCCCCCAAAACAACTCATCCATACCATGTGGACTAGTCATTGGAAATCAATTGTTTTATGACTCAAAGGATTATTTGTTTTTTAAGTCTTCAATTGTAGGATCTTCCTCTTCCTTCTTAGAATCCACTGTTGCCAATTCTGATATTATAATTTGCATCACTCCTTCCTACATACCTCCAACACAATAGATGTGCAGCTTATCCTATGTGTGATATACTCAAGATGCAATCTCCAATTTTGATCCTATCATCTATCTGATCCTGGAATGGTGATGTCCGATGGAATCCAAAGGTTTCCAACTTTTGGAATTGATTTGATCCCTTCCTTTCCAACCTTTGATTTTCAAGATGATTCAAAAGGCCAAGGGCTAACAAAGTAGAACTTGGTTTCATTAGATTGGACAAGGCCCCACTATCATCCATCAGACTCGACCCTTGTTTTTAACTACATAACAACTTGAATGCAAAACCCCAAGTGTCACATGCTTACAACTAGATCTCCTACTTCAGCAACAATAGGAGCAAATCCAATAATGATGATAGTTGCAAAGCTTGTAATTCTTAAAATAACACCAACAATTAGTTCTCTTAGAAAATCAACTTCATAAACAACAAAGATACCTAATTATATCTTCTGGCTCATAATGCATATTATGCCTATATAGTCTACCACAAGTTTGTAAGGTTTCTATCTTTAAATTATCATATAAAACACCAAGGGGATACTATCTTATTAAGCAAATAAGCTTAATGATCTCCTTCATGTACTAGATTTAAAAGTATAACCTCAGATGGTAGTAGAGTGAAATATTGCTCATTTGGAGAATCAAATTGCTATTGAAACTCCAAACTATCATTTCAACAAGCTCTGCAACTGATCAAATGAAACTTCAATCTAATATTTTCCACCCTCAAAATTTTATCTCCAAGACAAAATGAATCTTCAACATCTAGAATGTAAAATCTAACAAAATGGTTTAGTGAAATGGGAGAGACGAGGTTCCAAATATCACCTAGCCTTGGTACTTGTCCTTGTCTCTCTGATTTATAAGTTGAAACCCTACGCAAGGTACGAAGTGAAGTGATATTACCTTATGAATTCAACAATTGATGCCCATCCTCTTGTTCCATGTCACATCTTTACCCAAACTTGTGCCCTAGTCCAAAATCCACTATGCATTAATTCTATAACAATGTCATCAACTCGAGCCTCATAAAGACTTTACTTTGATAATGGTAACAACTCCAAAACCCAACTATCGCAAAATTAAGCCCAAATTTGTGGTGCTCCTAGTTTTTGGGAAATTCAAAACTAACAACTATCTATTCTTCATAAATCTCCCAAGTTTCCACCACTAATTGTTCCTCACTAGACTATGACATACTAACTTCCCATATACATCATCCTAATATGTTATCTATGACTATTGTGTCCTTTTAGTGACCATAACGCTCTAATACCAAAAAGGAAGGGATGACCTAAACAAGAAACCCTTTATGTTTGTTTCATGGTACCAACATCAAGCTCATTATAGCCATTGCAACAATTTATTTATTAGAACGGTTACAAACAATATCATATTCTTATCCTTGATTATGTCCAAACCACAAACTAAGGACTTTAGGGGATCAGAATGTTCATGGTTTCCTCTCAAGAGCCCACTAGTCCTGTGGATGTTTACAAATGAATACTAACATTATGCACCCATACCCTTTCCACTAGAATCACTCAAGAAAAGATTGAACAGAAAAATGAATTGATCCCAAAAAGTTTAGCTCTTTCCTTGATGCCCATCTTAGTCCTGAAATCCCTTTCCCTCTGGAGCTCCCATAAATGAATAAGTACTTTCTCTCCCAAATTCAACCAAATTGGTAGGTTCATTCAAAATTCCCAAACCATAAACAAACCAAAGGGATTACGTTGAAACCTCTAGACATTGTCATCATTTCCCCTAATCCAATCCCTACTCCTAACATTGCTTAACCTTTTCCTTTTTTAAAGAGTACATCACAACAAAAAACAACTTCAAACTAGAAGGGGATAAGAATAGAAAGGCATTCCTCCTTTCTGTTTTCACAAAAATCCACACACATAGAGCTCTATTTTCTAATTGCAATTCAAAAAATTCCCTCCTTGAAGACTTGAACTCTCATGTTTATATGTCCTCAACTCTCCCTTCCTCCATCCAATCTCCTCACAACGTGATCTACATTCCTCATACAAGAGCCAATTCACTTGTAGCAACAAACCAAAGCCAACACAAAAGTTCATCTTCATTGAATTGCAAACTTCAAACACCATAAACTTGTAAACAAACAATTTTCAGTGCCTTCAAAATTCATGATGAACAATTGTTTGTTATTTTGGTGTATTGTGTCATCATGAATTAAGGTTGTTTCTCTCCTTTCATTCACATCCACATAAAATGTTTGACACTAGGTTTGTGTCACAACACATTTTTTGTACATTAAGGTGTTTTGGACTACATTAAAAAAATATTTAACATGTATTCAAAATACATGAACCATATATTAAAACCTATTTAATATATTTAAATTCAAAATTCCATCTTGATTTTATATTATGGTTTGTTTACAAATATACCATGTTTATATTAATGTATAATTAAATTATAGTGGCAAGTTCATATTTTGATGACAAAATCTTAATGTCAAACCAAGATTCATCATTCATAAAATAATACCTTCGAAAAGTTGATTAAATAATGTAGACTATGGAATAATAATAATGTAATACCAAATAATCAATAAATAATTTTTAAATTTTTAATTCATAATTTAGTCTGATTATTTAACCAATTAAATATTTTCATATACAATATATAATATTATCTGATTTTTTTGATTTTTTTTCATTTCAAACTATTAATCAAGCTACAAACTATAAATAACTAATGAATAAGTTAATTACCAATTAGTTATTTTTCATTTAATTATCTGATCATTGATATTTACCAATCAAAACTTATTGTAAATGAAAAATCAATTAATTAGTTAGAAATTTTCTTATAAAAAATTAATTAAAATTTCAAAAATTCAGTTATCAAGTCATTATTAATGATTAATTAAATTAATTTCATATTTAATTCATAAGTCCAGAATTAATAATAATTTTTTATTAATCAGTCTGGAGTTTATTAAAAGATAATGGAAACTTCAATTAGTAATTAATATTCAGTTAATTATCTGATAATTTGTATCTACTAATCCAGAGTTATGGTAAATAGATAATAAATGTTAGTTAATTAATATTTATGTAGATTATAAACATATTTCACAAATTCAATAATTTAGTTATTATTAGTGATTAATTAAATTGATTTCCTATTTAGTTCATAAACTCAGAATTAATTGATCAAATATTTACTAATATTTAGTTAATATTCAATGAATTACATTATAAATCAGATTTCTAATCAAGAATTATGGTTTAAATTTATTAAACTAACTAATAGTTATCGAGCTATTGAATATTAATTAATAAATTTTCATGAGCTAAATTATTTATTTTATATTAATGATTAATTAAATTTGATTTTAAAAAAAGGATATTTATTGACTACATAAACTAATAAGTTCATAATATAATAGTTAGTATCAAACATTCAGTATTTATTCTTGTTTAATAATTCCAATGATGATGGTTTCATCGGAGTTGGATTAGGTGGGATGGGCTATAGTTGTAGGTCATACAAAAAGATAATTCCAAATTACAAATTTATTAGAAGTCGATTCCAAACTGGATTTTTTAAATAAACATTTTACAAGTTGTAATGTTTCAAAATGTCCTTATGGATCTTAAAATATTGAAAGAGAAACAAATCTTTTGATTTTTTTCAATGTCTTTTGGAATCTTTGTGTCTTTCCAATTCTATACAAATGTAAATTTGCGTTATTTCATTTGAATATGTTGAAATTATTTCAAAAGATTAATTTTTTTTCTTCTTTGAGATTAAGCTAGTTTCCAATAAAACTTTCTCCATTAAATACCTAATTCAAGGGTTTAATCCCCACTCATTTAGCTGATTTAATGTTTATCCATCTTAATTGCTTCCAAAATTTCAATGAATTAAAAACAGGGGTGGCTAAACAAATCTCCCTATGGATGATAATTCGGCAATACTTTTTACAATTTGAATCCTATTTATATCTGAAAATAACAAATATTCGAATCTAAAACCTTTTTATTTTTTTTTCATTCATTATCATTAGTAGTGTGTAGTAGTGCAAAGCCCAAGTTAATTATATTATATAGTTGATCAGTTATAATTTATCTATTTATTCAGTTGATAACTAAAATTTAAAAGGTTAAGTGGGGAAAATAAAATTATTAATAAATAATTGATTAAATTTAGAATGAAAATAGTTACCAATTCATTAATTTAATACAATAATAACATATTGTTGACAAATTATGATTATGAATAAGATGATTAGTTAATAAAAAATATGAAACAAAAATGAATGTTACTTTTTAAATTAATTAATGAAATAATGGTAAGTAATTATAGGTAGGTTTGTAAGTGGGTAGGTAGGTAGGTAGGTAATTAATTAGTGATTAATTAATGAATTAGCTAGTGAACTAGTAAGTTAATTAGTTTTTTATTTACCTATTTAGTAATATATAGCTATATAGTTTACAAAATAAAAAACAAACACAAAACATATGGGGGTCCAACCATGGTATAAGGAGCCACACCTTACCCCCTTATACCACTATTTTTTT
>Ga0116228_10003357_pt1 | contig 14044 bp, 12 predicted proteins | sample S1TSphfallax_2_FD_89694 | JGI IMG/M metagenome (GOLD analysis project Ga0116228, IMG submission 89694) | Host-associated microbial communities from peat moss isolated from Minnesota, USA - S1T2_Fc - Sphagnum fallax MG | ecosystem: Host-associated > Plants > Peat moss > Unclassified | place... | reverse complement strand
GCGATATCGCTCCGCGGTGCCCGTCGCCTCGCGTGCGCCCGCTGCCCCGCCGACGCCGGAGCCCGCACTCAAGGAAGCGTGATGTGGAAGTTTCTCCTGCCGTTTGCGGCGTTCGTGGCCTTGGCGGCAGTGTTTGCCCTGGGACTCAACCCGAAGCGTGACATTCACGCGCTGCCCTCTCCGCTGATCGGCAAACCCGCGCCGGCGATCGCGTTGACCGACGTGATGGATCCGGCCAAGGCGGTGAACAATGCCGCTTTCAAGGGACAGGTTTACATCGTCAACGTCTGGGGTACCTGGTGCGAGGCTTGCCGCGAGGAACAAGATGCACTGCTCGCGATCTCCCAGCAGCACGTGGTGCCGATCATCGGGTTGGTCTACATGGATCAGCGCGATAAGGCCAAGCAGTGGTTGGAGCAACTCGGCAACCCCTACACGGCAGTGGCGTTCGACGCGGACGGCCGCACCGCGATCAACTGGGGAGTGTATGGAGCGCCTGAGACTTTTCTGGTCGACGGCAAGGGGCGGGTGATTTTCAAGTTCATTTCGCCGATCACCGCCGAGGTATGGCAGCAAGAGTTTCTGCCGCGTATCGCCGCGGCAAGAGCCGGCGCGTGACGATCGCACGACGCTTCGGGGCGCCGCTGGCGGCGTGGTGCGTCGCTCTGGTATGGAGCGCATCGGCCTTGCCGACTAATTCGTTGGGCGCGGAACAGGGGCCGGTGGACGCCTATGGCCAGCTGAAAAATCCCGTCCTCGAGGCTCGCTTCGAACACATCACGAAAGATCTGCGCTGCCTCGTCTGTCAAAACGAGTCCATCGCGGACTCGAACGTGGAACTCGCCGGCGATTTGCGGCGGCAGGTTCGCGAAATGTTGGTGGCCGGCAAGAGCGATGACGCGATCTTTGCGTTCATGACCGATCGCTACGGAGACTTCGTCAGGTTCAATCCGGCGCTGAGCGCCAAGACTTGGTTGATCTGGGGTTCGCCGTTCATTGCGCTGATGCTGGGAGTCATCATTATCGTTCGGATCGTGCGGACTCGTTCCCGCATGCCCTTGGACGATGATCCTGCGGCCGAATCGCACCCGGCTCCTTAGCCCCCATGACGACGTTCATCATCGTTGCAGCCTTGATGTCTGCAGTGGCTGCCGCGGCGGTCGCCATACCGCTGCTCAGGGAGCGGCAGAGCCGGTGGGTGGGTATTGCCGCCGGTGTGGCGGTCATCGGCGCGGCGGCTGGCCTGTATCCGTTGTGGTCGAACTGGAACTGGCATGCACCGGCCGATGTGCCGACCGCCGGGCCCGATGTGCTTGCAATGGTGGGCAAACTCGAAAAGCATCTCCAGGACGATCCGAAGGACGTGAAGGGGTGGCTGATGTTGGGCCGCTCGGATGTCGCGCTCGAGAAATTGGACGATGCCATCGTCGCCTATGATCACGCCCATCAGCTCGATGCCGCCAACCCCGAGGCGGCTCTTGGGCTGGGCGAGGCGATGAGCCTGCGCGCCGGCGGGAACATCACCCCTGAGGCAAGCCGGCTCTTCGAGCAGGCGCTGGCGTTGGAGCCGGGCAACCCCAAAGCGCTGCTCTATGGCGGTTTCGCCGCGGCTGAGCGAGGCGACTTTGCGGCGGCACGATCTCGCTGGGAGGCGCTCAAAGCGCTACATCCGCCGCCGCAGATCGAGCAATTGCTGGACGCAAGGATCGCCGAGTTGGGCAGCGGACCGGGCCCGGGCCCGGGCGCGGCCGGCGGCACAACGGTGGCGACCAGCGATATTGCGCCGCCCGCCGGCCCTGTGCCGCCCGCCGGCAATGGGCCGGCCGCCGGCAATGCCGAAGCGTCCGTCAACATCCTCATCGCTCCGGCGCTCAAGAGTCGCCTGACTCGCGAGGCACCGCTGTTCGTTTTCGCCCGTGAACCAGGCGGGCAGGGGCCGCCCCTCGCGGCAAAACGCTTGACGACCGCGGCGATCGGCAGCCAAATCCACCTCTCGGCCGCCGATTCCATGATACCCGGGCGGGTACTCGTGAATGGCAGCCGGGTGTCGATTACGGCGAGAGTGTCCTTCAGCGGGCAACCGCTGCCCGCGTCAGGAGACTTATACGGCGAGCTTGCTTATGATGTGGGTCACGATGGGCCCCGCGATTTGGTGATCGACCGGGTTGCAGACTAAGGACTGTCATGTCGTCCATGGATTCTTCGGCGGCTTTCGCGCCGCAAACCGCGGCTCGGGTCAAGGTGGGTTGGCTCATCGCCGGCGTGGTCGTGGTGGTCGTATTCCTGGGCTTTCGGGTGACTCATGCGCTGGCGAGCAAGAAGGCCGCCGTCGCCAAGATCTCGATCCCGACAGTCTCGGTCACGGAGCCCGGGATCTCGACGGTGCCCACCACCATCGAGATCACCGGCACGATCGCAGCGCGCTACGACATGCCGATCAGTGTCGAGGGCGATGCCGGACGGGTGGCCGCGATCGCCGTTGAAGCGGGTGATCACGTAAAGCGCGGCCAATTGCTCGCCCGCCTGAACGTCTCCGTGCTGCAGCCGCAAGTCGTCAATCTCCAGGCGGCGCTCGACCAGGCGCGAGCCGAAGCCGAGCTCGCCGATGCCGAGTATCACCGCGCGGTTACCGTCGGGGCGGCCGGGGCTCTTTCCGCGGAGGAAACCGAGCGTCGCAAATCCGCCGCGGTAACGGCCGGCGCCAAGGTCAAGTTCGCCGCCGCGCAATTGGCCGAGGCCGAGGCGCGCCTGGCGCGCGCCGAAATCAGAGCCCCTGCCGACGGCATCATCCTGACACGTACCGTCGAGGTGGGTCAGACCGCGACGCCGGGCGAGCCGTTGTTTCGGCTCTCCGAAGGCGGGCAGGTGGAATTGCACGGCCAGGTCGCCGAGCAAGATCTGCCACAGCTCAAGGTCGGCCAGACCGTGTCCGTCCTGTTGATCGGATCGTCGCATCCCTATGCCGGTACCATCCGACTACTCGGCGCCGTCATCGATCCGCAGACCCGCTTAGGATCGGTGCGGGTGGCGTTGCAGCCGGATCCGAACTTAAGGCCCGGCGCTTTTGCCCGCGCAGAAGTCACCGTGAGTAATGCCGAACGCGCGGTGCTGCCGCAGACCGCGGTGCTTGCCGATGACAAGGGGAGCTACGTGTTGGTGGTGACCCCCGGTCACAAGATTGAGCGTCGGGCGGTACACGTCTCGGGCATCGTCGGGAACGGAGTGAGCATCGCCGACGGTCTCAACCAGCGCGACCAGGTGGTTGCCACGGCGGGTGCATTCCTGCAGGAAGGAGAAGTCGTCGCACCCGTGCCGCTTGTCGCAGGCACGTCTTGAAAAACATTTCTTCCTGGGCAATCCGCCATCCCATCCCGCCCATCGTGCTGTTCGCGGTGCTGTTCTTCGTCGGTATCGTTTGTTTCATTCGATTGCCGATCAACCTGCAGCCGGACATCTCCTTTCCGCTGGTCAGTGTGACCGTCTCCCAACCGGGAGCGTCGCCGGTGGAAATGGAAACGCAGATTGCACAAAAGATCGAAGGCTCCATTGCGAGCATCGGCAACGTCCGTAACATCGAAACCGTGATCCTGGAAGGCAACGTCAGCATCATGCTGGAATTTCGCCTGGGGACACCCGTTGACCGGGCGGTGACCGATGTTCGCAATGCCGTCGCCAGGGTGCGCAGCGAGTTGCCCCTCGGCATCATGGAGCCGCAGGTCCAACGCGTCGACGTGGATGGCGGCGCGATTGCTTACTACGCCGTCACCACGACCACGCTCACGCCCGAACAACTGAGCTGGTTCATCGACAATAACGTCACTCGCCGGCTGTTGGGGATTGCCGGGGTCGCGCAAGTGGTGCGCAGCGGCGGCGTCAGCCGCGAAATCCGCGTTGAAATAGATCCGCAGCGACTCCAGGCTCTCGGCCTCACGGCCTATGAGGTCAACGAGCAATTACGTGCGCTCAATCAGGATGCCACGGGAGGCCGCGCCGATGTCGGCGGCGGGGAGCAGTCCATCCGGGTTCTCGGTGGTGCCAAGACCGCTGCTGACCTGGCCGATACGCAGATCTTCACCAGCGGCGGCCGGTCCTTTCGATTGCGAGAAATTGCCGATGTGCACGATGGTGTCGCGGAGGTTCGAACGCTCGCGCGCCTGAATGGCCGGCCTGCCACCGTATTCGGGTTATTCAAGGCCAAGGGCGCCTCCGACGTCGCCGTGTTCAAGGCCGTCGAGGCGGAACTCGCGAAGGTGAGAGCCGAGAACCCCGGGGTGCAGGTGACGTTGGAATTCACCACCGTCACTCACACCTTGGGCATGTACGAGGCGTCGATGAGCTCGCTGCTCGAGGGCTCCATCCTCGCCGTGACGGTGGTGTGGTTTTTCCTGCGCAATTGGCGTGCCACCCTGATCTCCGCACTGGCGATTCCCCTGTCGGCGGTACCGACCTTCGCGTTCATGGACTTCATGGGTTTCACCCTCAATCAGATCACGCTCCTGGCCCTCGCGTTGGTGGCGGGAGTGCTGGTGGATGATGCCATCGTGGAAATAGAGAATATCGTGCGGCACATGCGCATGGGCAAGAGCGCTTACCGGGCGGCGATCGATGCGGCCGATCAGATCGGCTTGGCGGTCGTGGCCACCTCGTTCACCATCATCGCCGTGTTCCTGCCGGTGAGCTTCATGAGCGGAGTCACCGGACAGTATTTTCGCCAGTTTGGCTTGACGGTGGCGGTGGCGGTATTCATCTCGCTGCTGGTGGCGAGGCTCATAACGCCCGTACTCGCGGCCTACACCCTGCGGAAAAATATCGCACAGCATGCCGAGACGACCGATGGACCGGTGATGCGAAACTACCTCGCGCTGCTCCGCTGGTGCGCCCTGAACCGTTGGAAGACGATCGCCGGCGGCACGGTGTTTTTCATTTTGTCGATTGCGGTGATGGCCATCATTCCCCAGTCATTCGTGCCGCCTGAGGACTTTGCAAATTCCTCGCTGACCGTCGAGGTTGCGCCGGGCGGTACCTTGCAGGATACCGCGCGAGTTTCCGCGGCGGTCGCGGATGTGCTGCACCAGTCGCCGTATGCGCGAGACGTCCTCGAATTCGTCGGCACCGACGATGGCGATATCACGGAGGCGGACCTTTACGTCAGCCTGGTGCCGAGGGCGGAGCGGCCGATCAGTCAAAAAGAGTGGGAGCAGGCCATGTTGCCGCTGGTCGCGAAGGTACCGGACGGCCACGTGAATTTTTCAAGTGACGGCGGCGGTGATCGTGACATCGAGTTCTTCCTGGTCGGCGACAATCCGTCACTGCTCGAGACGGCCGGCCGGCAAGTACTCAAAGAGATGCGGGACTTGAGTTCCATCCGCGAACCGCGCATCAAGGGCGATTTGCCGCGGCCGGAAATCCTGGTGAAGCCGCGACTCGACATGGCGGCGCAGCTCGGCGTGAGCGTCGAGAGCATGAGTCAAACCATCCGTATCGCCACGCTCGGTGATCTGCCGCAAAACGGCGCCAAGTTCTCGCTGATCGACCGGCAAATTCCCATCCGCGTGAGCCTGGCCGAGAGTGCGCGCCGGGATTTCGACACCTTGGCTAATCTACCGGTGCCGACGGCATCGGGATCGGCTGTGCCGCTCAAGGCAGTGGCCGATCTCGGCTTTGGCCAGGGTCCCTCGGCCGTACGGCGCTACAACCAGAGCCGACGGTTGCGCTTCGGAGCGGATTTGAGCCCTGGTGCAGAACTCGGAACTGCCACGGCGCAAATCGATGCCCTACCGGCCCTCAAGAACCTGCCGCCGGGTGTGCGCTTCGTCAAGACCGGGAACAGCGAGTTCTTCCAGGAAATGATGCAGAACTTTCTGCTCGCCATCGGCGCCGGTATTCTCATGGTTTTCGCGGTGCTGGTGCTGTTGTTCGCGCGGGTGTTTCAACCGATCACGATTCTGGCCGCACTGCCCTTGTCCTTGGGCGGCGCCGCGCTTGCGCTGCTTGCGACCGGACAGCCGTTTTCCATCGCCGTCGTGATCGGTGTGCTGATGCTGATGGGCATCGTCGCCAAGAACTCCATTTTGCTGGTCGACTTCGCCATCGAGGAGATGCGCGCCGGGAAGCCGCGCCTCGAAGCCATCCTCGAGTCGGGCCACAAACGCGCACGGCCCATCGTGATGACGACTGTAGCCATGGTGGCCGGCATGATGCCCGTCGCCTTGGGTTGGGGCGGCGACAGTGATTTCCGCTCACCCATGGCCATCGCGGTCATCGGTGGCCTCATTACCTCGACGCTGCTGACCCTGGTCATCGTGCCCGCGGTGTTCACCGTGTTCGACGACATCGAGCGCTGGATGGCGCCCAAGGCCATCAAGTTGCTCGGCGATCCGTTCGAAAGCGCCGCCAATCCCCAGAATCCCTAGAGCGCCTCCTCGACAATGAGGGCATGCAGCCGTTCGAGCACGGTCGTTGCCGCCTGCAAGTCGGCCGGATCTATGTGGGCGAGCAGACGTACCCGTACCGCCGCCGCTTCCGTCTTGACCCGCTCGTACAGACGGTAACCTGCGTCGGTGATGACGATGCGTTTGATACGTCGATCGGTGGTGGAGGGTTCTCGCACCACGAGACCTGATTTCACCAGGCGATCGATCATGGACACGACCGTCGCTCCCTCCACTTCGAGAGCGTCTGCGAGTTCGGATTGCGACAGGGGGTGCGGGGCGCGGGCAGCGACTGCGATCGCCATCCAACTCGCTTCGCTCACACCCGATCGTTGCAGGTGCCGATCGACCGCCTGACGCCACGCCCGAGCGGTGATGTGCAGCGAATGCGCAAAGCGCTCGTCGAGTTCCATGGACGCGTAGCCCTCAAATGGTCAGTAATCTAATGAAGATACCATGCGGCTGCAGCCCGTTGACAGATCCCCGTCCAGCGGTCTTAATCCGAAGCCGCAATGCACATCAAGACCGAACTGCCGGGTCCCAAGGCCCGTGCACTGATAGCGCGTGATGCCTTGGTGGTATCGCCGTCCTACCCGCGCGACTATCCGTTCGTCATGTCACACGGCAAGGGAGCGGAAGTCTGGGACGTGGACGGCAATCGCTTCCTTGACTTTGCGGCGGGGATCGCCGTCTGCAGCACCGGGCATAGCCACCCGGTTGTGGTGGAGGCCATCACCAGCGCGGCCGACCGATTCCTGCATATTTCGTCGGATTATTGGCATGAAGGACAGATACGGCTCGCCGAGCGCTTGAGCGAGCTCTCGCCGATGCGCGAACCGGTGATGAGCTTTTTCGCCCAGTCGGGCACGGAGAGTGTGGAGGCGGCCCTCAAGCTCGCCCGGTACGTGACCGGCCGCCCTCGCTTCATTGGGTTTCTCGGCGGATTTCATGGCCGTACCATGGGATCGTTGGCGTTCACATCGAGCAAGTACACCCAGCAAAAGGGTTTTTTCCCCACCATGCCCGGCGTGACCCACGTCCCCTACCCGAACAACTACCGCCCGCTGTTCGCTGGGCAGGATCAAGGTTGGGCGGTGCTGCGCTATATCGAGGACGTGCTGTTCGCTCATAACGTGCCCCCCGGCGAAGTCGCCGCTCTGCTGGTCGAGCCGATTCAGGGCGAGGGTGGCTACCTCGTTCCGCCCGACGGCTTCCTGCAAGGTCTTCGTGACCTCTGCGATCGATACGGCATTCTGTTGATCTTTGACGAGGTGCAATCCGGGATCGGCCGGACGGGCCGGATGTTTGCATCGGCGCATTGGGGCGTCGTACCCGACATCATGACCTTGGCGAAAGGCTTGGGCTCGGGCATGCCGATCGGCGTGGTCACTGCCAAGCGCAGCATCATGCAGCAGTGGGCACGCGGTGCTCACGGCAACACCTACGGCGGCAACCCGCTGTGCTGTGCTGCCGCTCTCGCGACGCTGGAGTTGGTCGAACGCGACTACCAGCACAATGCGGCCCGGGTGGGCGACTACTTCATGCGCGCATTGCGGGCGCTGGCCGAGAAGTACGAAGTGATCGGCGAAGTTCGCGGCAAGGGGCTGATGATCGGCATGGAACTCGTCACCGATCCCGTCGCCAAGACTCCGGCACGGGAGTTATGCGATGCCTTCGTCACCCGCGCGTATCACAATGGCCTGCTCCTGCTTTCCTGCGGACAGAGCACCGTGCGTTTCATGCCGCCCTTGCTCATCCAGGACGCCGATGTCGATGAGGCGGTGGCGCTGCTCGATCGCACCATGGCCGAGGTGTTGCCCCGCGTCCATGCCGCGCGGATCATGGCGGCCGGCTGAAGCAGCGCATGCAGGTCATTCGAATTCGCTCGGCGGCCGTGATGGTGCTGTTGGCGCTGGGGCTGGCAGTCGGCTGCGGGATGCACCCGGCCGGAGCGGACGAAAAACGCCTGTACATCTATAACTGGACCGATTTCATCGGCCCGGAAACCGTCGCCAAGTTCGAGAAGCAGACCGGCATCAAGGTGGTGTATGACGTGTACGATGCCGAGGAAACCATGGAAGCGAGACTCATGGCAGGAGGTTCGGGTTACGACGTGGTGAGTGCCTCGACCGATTTTTTCAGCCGTGAGATCAAAGCGGGCGTCTACATGCCCTTGGACAAATCGAAGCTGCCGAACTGGAAGAACCTCGATCCGCAAGTGCTCGCCGTCCAGGCCGCGTACGATCCCGGCAATGACCATGCGGTGCCCTACCTGCATTCCATGAATGGCTTTGCGTACAACGTCGATATGGTCAAGGCCAGGATGCCCAATGCGCCGGTTGACAGTTTGGACATGCTGTTCAAACCGGAGGTGGTGTCGAAGTTCGCCGACTGCGGGGTCACATTCCTCGATTCGGCCGAGGATGTGCTGCAACTTGCCCTGCGTTATCTCAAGCTCGATCCGAACACGAAGCGACCGGAGGATTACAAGGCCGCCGAAACCCTGTTGATGAAGGTCAGGCCCTACGTTCGGGCCTTCGATTCGACGGAATATATGAACGGGCTTGCGAATCAGGAGGTTTGCGTCGCCATGTCATGGTCGAGCGACTACGCCATGTCGAGTGAGCGGGCTCGAGCGGCGGGCGTCAGGCTGAATCTGGCATTCACGGTGCCCAAGGAGGGGTCGAATCAGACGTTTTCCTCCTTGCTCATACCCGAGGGAGCGCCGCATCCGGAAGCGGCCTATCAGTTCATCAACTTCATCCTTCGGCCTGATATCATCGCCGACATCACCAACTCCATTTTTTACGGCAATGACAATCTTGCATCGCGGCCGCTCATCAATCCGCATCTGTTGAACGACCCGACGGTTTATCCGACACCCGAGATTGAAAAGCGGTTGTATTTGTCCGCCGAAGTGAGTGCGGCGACCGAGCGATTACGCACCCGTACCTGGACCCGCGTGAAAACTGCGGAATGACTGCAAGTCGAGAGAGGATCCGATGAACACCGTGGTGAGTTTCCGGCGGATGGAGGATGGCACTCGCGAGGACTACGAGTTGCTCAACAAGGCCGAGGTGGAGTTTGCCCGGCGGCTGCCCGACCACGTGCTCGGCGCGCTCGCCAAGCTCGATCATTCCCTCGAGGGGTACCCGGTCAGCCGCCTCGAGCATTCGCTGCAGACGGCCACGCGTGCACTGCGCGATGGCGCAGATGACGAATTGATCGTGGCGGCTCTGATCCACGATGTCGGCGATGAGCTCGCTCCCCATAACCATGCGGCGATCGCCGCCGAGATCCTCCGTCCTTATGTGCGCGCGGAAGTGACCTGGGTGGTCGAGCAACACGGAGTCTTTCAGAGCTACTACTATGCTCACCACCTGGGCGGAAACCGGCATGGACGTGATGCGTTCCGCGATCATCCTTGGTACCGGGCGTGCGCGGATTTTTGTGCAAACTGGGATCAATGCTCCTTCGATCCTGATTATCCATGGGAGCCGCTGGCTCGCTTCGAGCCGCTGGTGCGCGAGATATTCAGCCGTCCGGCGCACGATCCGAAGCATGTGAAGGCGCCGCCTTGAGGCGGGAGCGGCTGCGGGAACCGCCCCGGCAGCCGCTCAGCGTTCGGCCATCTGCGCATCGATCAGGCGTTGCCGTTCCGACCGACGCATCAAGTGCCCGGCCAGCAGCACACACGCGCCAACGAGACAGATGATGAGGCTTGCCAGGGCGTTGATATCCGGACTCACACCCAGCTTCACCTTCGAGAAGATGACCATCGGCAGCGTGCTCGCGCCCGGCCCCGACACGAAGCTGGAGATCACCAGATCGTCGAGCGACAGCGTGAAGCTGAGCAGCCAGCTCGATGCCAGAGCCGGGGCCAGCGCGGGGAGGGTGGTGTCCAGGAAAGCGCGCACCGGGCCCGAGCCGAGATCCATCGCCGCCTCCTCCAAGGACCGGTCGGCGGTCTTCAGACGCGATTGCACCGTGATCGTGACGTAAGCGGTACAAAACGCGATGTGCGAGATCACGATGGTGAGAAAACCTCGATGAGGCCAGCCCAAGACATGAAACATGGACACGAACAGGAGCAATTGGGTGATGCCCGTGATGATCTCGGGCATCACCAGCGGCGCATTCACCATGCCGGTGAGCAGCAGCCGGGTGCGAAACACCGGGAAGCGCACCAAAGCGATGGCCGCGAGTGTGCCCAGTATCACCGCGCCGGTCGAGACCACCACCCCGATCTGCAGCGACAGCCAGGCGGCATCGAGGATCTGGTCATTGTGCAGCAGCTGCACGTACCAACCGGTGGAGAAGCCGCCCCAGACACTGACCAGCGCGGACGCGTTGAAGGAATAGCCGATGAGCACCAGGATCGGTACATAGAGGATGGCGATACCGATGCACAAGATCGACATCAGCAGGGGTGATGCGCGATCACTCATGCTTCGAGATCTTTTGTACTGTAGTGCTGGTAGAGCGCAATCGGCCCCACCAGCAACACGAGAAAGGCGATCGCCACTGCGGAGCCCACCGGCCAATCGCGGTTGCCGAAGAATTCATCCCAAAGCACGCGGCCGATCATCAGATTGTCGGGGCCGCCGAGCAGGGTGGGGATGACGAATTCGCCGATCGCGGGGATGAAGACCAGCATGGAGCCGGCGATGATGCCGGGTATGGACATCGGCAGCGTGACATCGATGAATGCCCGCCACGGCGGGCTGCCGAGATCGGCTGCTGCTTCGAGCAGCGAATGATCGAGCTTCTCCAGGGTCGCGAACAGGGGAAGGACCATGAAGGGTAGATAGGAATAAATGATGCCCAGGTAGACGGCCGGTGTGGTGTACATGATTTGCAGCGGGTGGTGGATCACACCCAACCACATCAGCGCCGAGTTGAGCAGCCCCCTCTCGCGAATGATGCCCTCGAGCGCGTACACCCGCAGCAGGAACGAGGTCCAGAACGGCAGGATGATGATGAGCAGCAGGATGCTTTGAGTGCTCTTCGACGTGCGCGCGATGGCATAAGCCATCGGGTAGCCCAGGGCGAGGCAGATGAGCGTGGAAAAGAAGGCCGTCTTTATCGAATAAAGATAGGAAAGGCCATACACTTCATCGGTGAAGAGATACTTGAAGTTGCCGAGGTTCAAGGTCAGATGGATGTGCCAGTCGGAGCCGACCGTGAGAATGTCCGTGAAGGGGGGTACGCGCACTGCGGTGTCGGCGAGGCTGATGACCAGGGCAAAGCCGAAGGGTATGAGGAAAAAAATAAGCAGAAACAGCAGCGGCGGTAAAATGATGAACCACTTTCCGACGCCCACGCGCCGGAGCCGCGATCGCCAGCGCCAACGGTTGATCGACGCCTGCATTTCGGCGTTGTACATCTATGGTCCTTCCCGTACGACGGTTGAGAAAGTCGTCGCCATTGCGAAAATGTCACCCGGCATCGTGCGCTTCTACTTCGATTCGAAAGCGGCCATGCTGGTCGCTTCGCTGCAATTCCTCGCGGCGGAATTCGAGGAGCGGCTCCTCGTGCCCGTGGCCAAGCTCAAGGCCACGCCGGTTGCCGCGCTCGAACGTCTGGTCGAACTGTACCTAGATCCCGACATCGCCAGTCCGCGCAAGGTCTCGGTCTGGTACGCATACTGGGGCGAGGCGAATTCCCGTCAGGAATACTACGACATTTGCGGCCAGAAGGATGAAGGCTTCGCGGCGTTGGTGCGCGAATTGATCGGCCGGCTCATCATCGACACCGCGCAATCACAACTGGATGCCGACGGCATTGCGTTGGGTCTGATCGGCGTGCTCGAAATGCTCTGGCAGGAATTCGCGTTCCGAACCGAAGAAACCATCGACCGGGCCGCGGCGCGCAGGCGCTGTCGAGCCTACTTGCGTTCTATTTTCCCGACTCGATTCGCGGCCGAGGGCGGAACGGGCACGGGCAGGGGCGCGCGGGCCTACGCGGACCCGAGGCTTCATGGGCGGGAGCGCGAACTGCTGTTTCAGAACGCATGGACGGTGGTGGGCCACGAATCTCAACTGGTGCATGCGGGTGATTTTCTTACCATCGACCTGGGTGTCGAGCGTGTCATCCTGGTGCGCGATGCGGCGGGCACGCTGCGTGGTCTGCGCAATGCCTGTCCTGCGTTTCCGCACACGTTGGTCACGCGTCGCGCGGGGCGCTTCGACGGGGACATCGTTTGCGAACTCCATGGCTACAGTTTCTCCTGGGACGGGCGTCATGCGGGCGGCGCGAGACCGGCGAACCTGCACTCGCTCGAGCTCATTTCCGCAGCGAGTTTGCTGTACGTCCGGGCGGCGCGTGACGCCGGCTCTGACAACCGCGGCTCTGAGAACGGCTTGCCGCCGGCCATTCCCGCGACCTCCTTCGGCACCGAACTGCCGGCCGGGCTGACGTTGCTTGGCGAGCCGTTCGAGATGATCGTGGCGGCCGATTGGAAGGTGGTCATCGAGCAATGGTTGGCGATGGCCGACCGACAGCGGGCAGAGCCGGTGGTCGCCGAGGAGGCGGGGTTGATCGGGTGGCACGCCTTGCCGCTGCACCGGGGCGGGTGGAGCGAGCGTCGCTACCTCAAGCTCATGCGCTGCACCGTGCAATATCCCTGGCATCTTAAGTTCATACCGCCCAATCAATTGTTGGAGTTGAGGCCCGATGGCTTGTCGGTGCTGCAAGCTCTTCCCTTGGGCGCCGCGCGTTGCCGGGTGCGGCGTATGGACCTCACCGTCCTATCCCCGGACGATGGGGCTCGCGTGGTCCGTTTCCTCGCTCATCGATTGGCACCGTATGCGAGACACTCCATGCGGGATGTCGCCGAGTCGGTGCAAAGCGGGGTGGTTGAATTGGGTTACGAAGCGGCGGCGGACGCCGCCCCCGCCTCATTGGTGTCCTGGTTTCGCGCCTGGTACGGGCAACGCATGTAGCGACGGGCACCGCCTGTAGCAGCAGGCAACGCATGTCGCGCGAAAAATTCACTATACTGGCGTTCATCGCGATTTCCATGACGTCACCCAATAGCATCGGAGATTTAAGGTCATGACATCAGCCTCACTCAGCACCAGCGACTGGCATGCGCGCGCCGCCAATCTACGCTATGAAACCGGGCATTTCATCGACGGTCGGTTCGTCGACTCGGTGGATAAGGGTCGGTTCACGGTCATCAACCCGGCTACCGGGACGCCGTTGTGCGAGGCAAGCGCCGGCACGGCGGCGGACATCGATTTGGCGGTGGCGGCCGCCAAGCGTACCGTCAAGTCGCGGGTGTGGAGCCGGATGGCGCCGCGGGACCGGATGGCAGTACTGGCGAGCTACGCGCGGCTGATCGACGCCAATGCCGAACGGTTTGCCTTGCTCGACACCCTGTGCATGGGCAAGCCCATCGCCGACATGGTGAACATCGATGTGCCGTCGGCGGCGAAGAATTTCGCTTACTTCGGCGAGTTGGTGGACAAGATCGAGGGGACAGTGACCTCGACCGCCCAGGATGCCTTTCATTACATCCTGCGCGAACCCCTGGGTGTGGTCGGGTGCATCGTGCCATGGAATTATCCCCTGCTGATGGCGGCATGGAAGGTCGCGCCTGCCCTGGCGGC
>Ga0116228_10003356_pt1 | contig 14045 bp, 15 predicted proteins | sample S1TSphfallax_2_FD_89694 | JGI IMG/M metagenome (GOLD analysis project Ga0116228, IMG submission 89694) | Host-associated microbial communities from peat moss isolated from Minnesota, USA - S1T2_Fc - Sphagnum fallax MG | ecosystem: Host-associated > Plants > Peat moss > Unclassified | place... | reverse complement strand
TATATACTTCCCTAACTTACCTACCTACCTAAGTAGGTATTTGGCCTAGGTAGGTAAATAGATCCTATCTAGATAGGTGTTTAGCCTAGATGGGTAGGTAGGTACCTAGTTCAACCTGCATATTTAAATATTGATTTAAATTGAATTTGGACAAATTCAATTAATATTCCACGTGGCAAATTTCTATTGCACCATGTGTCACAATTAAACCATCCAAACATAAAAATTAAACGTCTTGGATTATTTCAAAATAATTAAAAAATAATTTTAATTACTAAAAGTTGGGACACCTGGCAACACATAATTTGTTCACATTGTTCACCAAAAAAATTGGATCCTAATTGCAAGCGATAATATGTATATGACAAGTCAAAGGATGAAAAAGTATTTCGTTGACTTTTTATTTCATCCAAAATTTGTTGTCATTTGCAACTAGTGTCAATGCAACTTGTCCAACACGACTATTAAGATTTTAGTTGCAAATGTTGTTTGCAACTAAAAATTAGTCGTAAGGACCAATTATAAAATGGCCATTTTCTACTAGTGTATGTTAAGGAAAATAAAGAGGATAAGAAAAATACTTGTTAATCTTCCTTGGTATTGGCAAAAATCTTTCAGTATCTGTTTGTGCATCAAAAGGATAATCCATAGAAACCACCGACCAAGGTTAAAAGAACTAGGGAGGAAATGTAGACAACACTAGAAAACCAAAATAAAGCTGCAATAGACTCTCTAAGAAGTGCTTTCAAGAGGAAGAACTAAGTTGAGGAAGGAGGAGCCTCAAGCTTAAGAGTGAAGAGGGTACAAGAGAGCACAAATATGAAGGCACAAAAAAAGATGAGGGGTAGAGTGGAATTATATGTAGTACCAATAGTGGTAATGGTAATGCCACTAGTGGTAAAGGTAGTTAGATAGACTATAACAATACTATAGATGACATCTCCATAGGTGAGACAACCGAGGGAACATAGGCATGAGATACTATAGATGACATCGTCACAAGAAAGATAGTTGAAGGAGTAGAGCCATGAAGTTAAAAAGGAACATGTCATAAGGCTTCCAAAAGGTGAAGAACATCTACACTTTGAAGGGGATGTATGTGAAGATTGGATGGAGACCACTACAAGTTTAAAACATTTACAACATCATTTGAAGTAGCAACAACAATAAACATAGGAAGATCTATAGGCTATTAAACTACAAATGGAGAGAGTGGTGACACAACCTAATTTTGAAGAGTTTAGACTAATAGAACTATAGGTACCACCTAGTAAGTTCGAATTTGCAAAAGGATTCCCATTAGAATTTAAATTGGGGAGAAAATGGTACAAGAGCTGGGATCATCTACAGAAGGATCTAGAGATCTTATGACACAAATAAGTACACCAAAGTCTATGGAAGAGGTAGCTGTAAAAGTAATGAAAACAAATAAAATAGTTGAATTATTTTAAACCATGGCAATTGTGAGTTTGAATATGGGGAATTTGATTTTGGAAGTAAACACTATGAATAACAGATTAATTGTGGGGGAAAAGGAAACAATAATGTTATAGGAAGAATTGGATAAAGAAAGAAATTCGAAAAGGGGTATACAAATAATGTGGAAATTTGGAGGAAGAACAGGGCAGAGGTTGAGCAAAAAATTAAAGTATCCGTTAAGAAACTACAAGATGAGAATGAAAAGTTCAAGTGTCGTAACCCTAGCCTTAGGTTCGCAACCAAGGCAAGGGCTTGCGAAGGTGCGAGCCAAGAGAAGGAAGCCCGGGAGTCACATTTTATGCTCCCGAGAGTGCAAGAGAGTGTGAGGGAATGAACCTTCACACTCCCAAGTGAGCTCCCATTTTGGAAGTTGGAATCCTAGCATACTTCCAAATCTTCAAAGACCAATTACAAGGGTCAAAACCCATTGGATTGAAGAATTTCTTATATAATTGGAAATCTTTTAGAACGTAGATGTCTAAAATGGGCTTGCATGACCCATTTGAACACTTAACACTCAAGTTATACCCAAAAGAAAGGTCGGGAGTCAAATTGCCAATTTGACTCCCGACCATTAAAAGTCAAGAATCACCCCAATATCCTTACGTGAAGGTGTCGTGCAATATACTGTTGAAAAGCTCTTGACGAAACTACAACTTTTTTATAGACCTCATCTCAATCCAAGGTCTGCACAAAAAGTTATGGGCCCCCAAAGTCGTAGGAGTCCCAACCGTGGGAATTTCAAGATTCCCACTTGGGAGTCCAAATGGGAGTCCCGGGACAAAATGACATTTGGGTGCTAGTCCCATGGCTAAGCACAAAGTATACTATAAGGGGGAAGTTAGTGGCTTCCCCCAAGTCCGGGTCGTGGTGAGTTTTGTGAGTTCAAGTTTGCCCTTGGTGAATCTTAGCACCAAAAGTGCTCCAACTATGCACTAACCAACTTGTTGTTTGGTTTTGTGTAGGCCTGTGTGAGTGAGTGCTTGCTTGTCATTTTTTTTAGTCCCATCCCAAAGCTCCAGCACGCCCCTCTACCCCCAAAATGTTGCGAGTTAAAGAACGTGTCCCAACTCTTTACTTTTTCATTATTTTCACATCAGACTCACATTTAAATCTATCAAGGAGCTTGGAAAAATGTCGTCAAGGGTAGCACAACATGGTTGAAGTTGTAAGATGAAGAATTGCAAAATTTAAGGCAAAAGGCTAAAATATGGGAGACCATAGAGAGGAAGTGGACAAAACATTGTTTCTTCATAAAAAATAGTCGAAGGTTTTAGATAGTAAGGTAAAAGCACTAACTAAAAAAAAGGAGGAGAAGGAAAATGTTTTGACATATTTGGAATTGATAAATTTAAATAATGTAATTCTATTGCAGTCTAAAGGGCTTAAAAGAAAGACAATAAAGGTAGAAAGAAAACAATTAATGGAGGACAATAAGGAGTATAAAAAAAAATTGCAACACCTACAAACATAGTTAAAGAGGGCACGAGAACAAAATAAGAATTTGGATCCAACTGGTATCAAGAAAAGATTAGAGGATTATGAACAAATGAAGATGAAGAACAAGATGAAGGACTTTGAGGAAAAATTTGAGGAATGGTGGGAGGTTGCAAAGGAATATTTTGCAAAGGAGTTGGAGAAGAATTTGGCTCAGCATAGAGCTGATGAAAGAATTATAAGGTACATGTTGGAAGCTTATCAAAAGAATTTTCCAGATTTCATTTGTGGCAATCCAACAAGTACAAAGGTATTGGGCTAGGATGAAGAAACAAAAGTAGGGCCTAGTGGGATAGCTCAAGAAGAGGAAGTACAAACTGAGGAATCACAAGACCTTAGAAGTTAAACAATTTATGAAAAGGAGGTACAACCATAGATACCACATGACCTTAGAAGAGGGGGTCAAAAAGAAAAAGAACCAAAGGGAATTCAAGAACAGGAAAAGGTGGAGGCTATTCTAACACCATAAAAAAAAACATCCAAGATACATCATTTGGACATAGAACCACAAATTGATTTAATGGGGGAAGAGATTAAAACTACAAAGCAAAATGTAGATATAGAACCACTGGTTTTTGTGTAAATTGGAATTATAACACTATGGTAGGGGAAACAAATGTTTACAAGGATATAAAATATTATCATTTCATTTTTGTCATTTTACAAGGATTTTTAGGGACAAAATCCAAAGTACATAGGGGGTAATGTTAAAGGGGTAAGTTGAATATGTGATTTGAGATGAACAAGGTAGTTAGGATAGGGATTAATCAAGGAACGTTGTTAATTTGAATTTTGATTTTTTGTTGTTTTGGATCATAATGATGTGATTTGGGGTGGTTCAAAAGGGGGAAAGTTATGGAAAACTAATAGAGAAGAAGAAGATGAAACAAAAAAAAAATTTGGAAAAGAATAGGAAAAGTTAGAGGTACTTGTGGTAGAAAACCATAGACTTTGTTTTGATATAATACATATTTAAAGTGTTGTCTAGGGATTTTTTTCAACAAAACATGGGATTACCTTGTAATTTGGATTCATGTATTTAGAGAACGACTTCATGGGTCTAAATTCATTGGATCAAAAATTTCCTTATATCATCAGGAAGCTCTTGGAACTTAGATGTCTAAAATGGGCTTGCATGACCCATTTAGGTACCTAAAACACAAGTTATGGCCAAAAGAAAGGCTAGGAGTCACATTATCAATTTGACCTTTAACCACTAAAAGTCAGGAATCACCCTGATTTCCTTATGTGAAGGTGGTGTGCCACATATTTTTTAAAAGGTCTCAACGAGGGCTACAACTTCAATCAGAGGTCTACACACAAAGTTATGGGCCTCCAAAGTTGCGGGAGTCCCAATTTTGGGAATTTCATGACTCCCATATGGGAGTCCCGGGACAAATGACATTTAGGTGTTGGCCCCATGGCTAGGCACAAATAATACTATAAAGGGGAAGGTGGTGGCTTCCCCCAAGTCCGAGCCATGGTGGGTATTATGAGTCTGTGTTTGCCCATGGCTTGTCCGTGCACCAAAAATGTTCCAATTATGCATTAACCAACTTGTTATTTGGTTTATGTAAATCTATGTGAGTAATCAATTTGCTTATCACTCCTCTTAATCCCTATCTTGGAGCTCTAGCACTCCCCTCTACCCCCAAAGTGTTGTGAACCAAGGAGCGTACCCCAAATCCTCATTCTTTCGGTGTGTTCACCTTGGGCTCACATTTTAGTCTATTAAGGAGCTTGGGAATGTGTCATAAATAATGAACATAGGCATGTGAAATGCAAATCTATTGCTACAGTAGTGTGAAATATTTTGTAGGAATGTCAATTTCACTTCTACCAATTTTACCCATGAGTTAACATAGTTAGAAAATGAAATGGTCGAAACCTTTTTGGACCAAAATTCATCAAACTTGAATGCAAGATAGATAGAAAACCAGACCTCATGTTTACAAATGTCCATTCAAAATCAAATTGATAGGTTAGCCAATTGTATGTTACAGTTGGGTATATACAAGAAAATTGAAAGATTTTCCTAAAATAAGTTGAAGGAGAGTGACAAAGATCACAAAGACTTGTAGGACTTTTGCACTGAATTGAATTGTAAACATTTAAAGATGTTTGAAAAGGTTATTGTTAAGAGAAGCACATTTTATCAATGCAATTTTTGTCTATTAGGATGAATGAAAGTGGCAATGGAATTTTGGTTCTTCGCCCTATATTGAATGATCTATCTTCTTCCTTGCATTTTGAATGCATGTCCATTGTGCAAATTATGGTTTAGTTGTAGAGACTATTTGACAACCTCTTGTCAACATACCTATCACCCATCATGCATGGTAGAACATGCCAAGGTCTCTTCCAATTGTGTTATTCCTTTTTGTGAAGTTGTTTTTATTGCAAATTGGTGCACTACTTGCGATTTTGGAAAAGAACTTAAAGATGTTCAAATAATGGTGAACATGAAGTCAAAAAGGCTATAAACATTCAAGATGCCCACAAATAACTCTTCATTTTCAAGTATGAAACACAACCTAAGTTCTTGCATTTTAGGTTTTACATGTTATTACACATTTCCAAGTTCAATTTTTTGGGATGTCCTTGAATCAGTTAAGAAGTTCAATCTCTAGAAGTTCAAAAAACACATGTTGCATCTAAATCCTATAAATGTGTTAATTTCCTATCATGCCTTGACTTAATTAAATGTATAGGGCTTACTTCATGTTTTGTGATCAAGACCAATCAGGACAAATAGGAAATAGATGGCATTTGTTAACACCTTCGTAATCCTTGAATTAAATATGGTCAAGATTATATTTTTTCCAAGATTTGGATTGATTGTCTTAAGAATCTACTCCTTCATGAAGTCTTTGATCAAGGATAGTGTTCCTTGATTTTTTAGGAACCTAACAATTTAATACTTTGTAGGAAACTAGATCCTTAAGTTCAAGCCTTACAATCTTCCACCAGGTCACATTCTTTGCAATTAGGAATTGGATTCCTTTGTACATTTTCATTTTGTTTCCAAGACATAAATAGTCATGTATGTCTTGTTCTATAATTTCACTCTTGCATCCTTCATGTCATGTTTTATAATTTCATTCATGCATATTGCATGTCTTGTTCTATAATTTCATTCCTACATCCTGCATGTCTTGTTCTATGATTCCATTCCAACCTTAGGACCTTAAGATCACATGGGTCCTCTTTTACATATTTCATTATTGCTTTAGGACTTTATGATGACATGGGTTTTGTTTTAAAGTTTTGATTCCTACCTTAGGACCTTAAGCTCGCATGGGTGTTGGGAGGGCATACGTCTTAGACCTCAATGACTAATCATGTGCATGTGTTTAAATATGTTTTCCAATACTTACGTTTATCATGTTGTATTGGCTGGCAAAGGAGGTAACATTGAAGATGCACACATCATACTATTGGCAAAATGGATGCCTCACCATTTGTGTCCAAGGTTTTGCAAGACTTAACCAATAGTTATTTGCTAAGCTCAAAGGAGATCCAACCGCTAGTTGTTGGAAAGGAAAATAACTCAATATGGTAATCTACTAAATTGTTGCCAATTTCATTTATAGGTGAAACCATCACTTCAAATGGCATGAACATAGATGATGATGAACTTTCCAAGCTCACTTGTGAAATCTACTTTGAAAAACGAGCAACAATTTGTTTAGAAGTAAGAAAAATAATTGGACAAACATTTAATTTGGAAGATTGTTAATTTCTTACGTGTATTCTTAAGATTATGCATTAACTATTCCTTTATAGTTCTTGAGTTTAACAATGTTTAATTGTAAAACTCTTTTTTTACTTGCAATTGCCTAGTTCATGTGAGCATAATGATGCATTCCATTTTGCTTCAATTTCCATCAAGATGATTTTTGTCGAAGAATTCTTGAATTTAACAACATCAAATTGTAAGGTTGTTTTCTCTTATGTGCAGAGTTGCGGGCATTATGTGTTTATTTTTCCTTGTTTACAAGGGAAAACAACTTGCCCAATTTGTGACATCTCGATGACAAGTTAGTAGAAATTGAAGCCTAAGATGCCTATGAAGATCAATCCTTTGGTCTTATCTCTAAGAGATGCATTTGATATTATTGTGGATCCAACCATATGTGTTGAGAAGAAAGGGGGAAAAATGCAAAAGAAACAAAAAAAAGAAAGTAGAGAAACAAGAATACAAGCACATAAATGAAGATAAAGAAGATTTTGATTTTGAGAATGAAACTAACAATGAAAACAAGCAATTTAGCTTTGTCAAGTGGTGTGTAGAATAAGAGTTCAAAAGAGGGAAGGCTATATTTGTTAACACATCACATGAGCTAGATGGATTTGTGGAGCAAAACAAGTGCCCAAATGTGACCATGCCTGTAGTATACTTTGATTTACCAAAAAAAATGAAGATGAAAAAAACTATTGCCTTGCATGTAGAATTGCTTAAATGTATTACAAGAAACAATGTTTCTATGGCACCTACTCCAAATGAAACGTTACGTAGGCATTATACAAGGAGAGATGGTCATGGATCAACAGCTAATATGTCCAAAATTTTGAGAATGTTATAGCATTCTAGAAAGCTGGTATGTAATTGATGACATTTTTGTATTGGAAGATCTCTTTATAATATATAAGGTTCAAAATGAGATCAAAGGAGCCACAAGTGTTACTTTACATTAATCTTGCATGTCCTTTTTCCCAAAAAAATAAATTCATACAAATTATTTTTTGAATGATTTTTTTTGCAACTTGTTATAAAAATTATTAAAGTTGCCCCAATAATTCAAAAAAATCATTTAAAAAATAAATATGAATTTGTAAAAATGTACATATTCCTTGCAGATTTTATGTTTCATCTTGAAAAATGATGCTAATTTGAAATCATACCAAAAAATGTTCCTTTTTAAAAGTTGAGTTTAATGTAATATATATATTTTATTTTCTTAATACATCATGTACATGATATCCCATTTATATGTGGTAAAGCACTCTTGAAGTTTTCAAATGTACATATTTTGAATTTTCAAAGTTTTAAAATTCCACATTTTTGAAATTGTGGTGTTTTTTTTAGTGTGTCTAATAGGTCATTATCATCTCATTTTTTTTACCATCAACTTATTTCTATTATATAAATCGTTTGAAAGTCCTTTGTAAAAATGTCCTTTTTAAATGACAAAAATTTGCACTTTCAAAAGTCCTTAACTAAACCAAAACTTAAAATTTGATCAAATGGATTCTAATATGAATTTCTTAACATTCATTTTTGTTAAAAAGGAATAATGTGCCATGATTACCATGGTTTCAAATGGCAAAAAAAAAAAAAACATCTTTAGTTTTTAATGATAGAATCTAACATTTGATGCCCTTTGTGGCTTCTTGGACTATGTTTTGACCCTTAAGCTAAATGGTTTTCATTTTCTTCGATGTTTGATATTATTTGCTATGATATTCCTATACATGGGAGTGTAGTTCACAAGTTTCATATTGTTGTAATTCAAGTGTCCCAGTTTGTTGTCCAACCCCTTGCCAAAAGGTGTTTATAACTAAGTTCATGTGTAATTTGAATTACCACTAGCCTTCAATTGATGTGAGCTACCAATCTCATAATAGTAGTAGGTTGATTAGGATGGATAAAATAGGTGAATCCTTAGCATGTGAAAATTGTATAACTATGTAGCCAAGATTATGGCAAATATTTAAAAGCATTGGAGTGGGTAATTAGGTTCAAAGTGGCAATTACGTTGGTACAAGGTTTGAACTATCTTCATGAAATTTTGCCATGGATGCATTATCCACCGGGACATCAATGCTTCCAACATTTTGCTAAGACTGATTTTGAACCACAAGTTGAACATAAAAATTGGATGGACTTCCTCTTTTTGCATAGATGAATTGAACATATAAACCATTGCCCGTTTGGAACACATTCCCCCTTTCAATTTGAGTTTTTCTTTGCCAATGAACTTTACCAAAATCTTTGTGTCTGGGGACATCTTGTGGATTCATTGTAGATTACATATTGTAAACTATAGAATGCAATTTAATTTTTACTCACTTGGTGGGTATTGGGATTAAAGCATCCATAACCTTATTGGGAGATGAAATGAATTTTTGTGTGTGTCATGGGCATTAATGCACCTCAACAACTAGTGCAAAAGTTAAGAATTGTATTGTGTTCATTTCCTTGGGCCAATTATTTAACACCAAATTATTATACGCATGGAGTTGTAGATGAAGAAACACATGTGTGTTTCTTATGGGATGCTGAACCTACATTGGAGTTAGTCACTATTCACTAACCCACTAACACCCATAAACATAACCTTGTTGTATATGTGAGTCTCAACTAGAACTCCTGCAAAGGTAATGTGCTCATGTGTTAGTGTGTTTGACATAATTAGAAATATTGTGCTAGGGTGGGTGCTTGAACATGTCATACAACTATTTACATTATAAAAATCATTGGAAATGGTGAAAGTCGACCATCTAAAGAGGTTCATGTCCATGTCGCATATTGACTTTGAGTGCACTATAATGGATGATGACCATAAACATGAACAAGAAGAACCATATGGCAACAATGAAAAGTCTTAACTTGCAATCTCTTTAGGACTTAGTAGTGGAATTTGAATCAAACCAACTTGAAGTTTTACAACAATAGTTCATCAAAAAAAATCTTCCATGTCTTCAAAACCTCTAGGATTTTCCTAACACCATTGTCAACAATGCTAATAAGCTAATTTTTGTTTATTTACGTGCATAAGGCCTAATGATGGTGCATAAGGTTTGTAGTAAATTTTGATTTCAAGAGTTGGTCAAATTGGAAATGACCATTGAATCATAGTCTGTTACAAACCTTAAGTACACTAGATTTCCCAACCATTAAGTTAAACTAACAAATGACCTTTCTAGTCAAACCAACTTTTGAAATCAAAGTTTGTTGCAAACCATAGTATAACATAGGACCTCAACAAATCAATGATCTAACATTGGAAAATTTGATAAATAACATAATTTGGGTGCAAGATGAACTTACAAAACCAAAACCTCATGTAATATTTGATCCAAGCAATTACATCTTGTATGTCCATTCAAACCCAAATTATGCAAATTACTGCACCACAACCTCATTATAGTATGCAAACACACCAAATTACATTAGTCTTGTAAAAAAATAAGCTTGAACCATGGGGGGGAAAAAAGATTTGAAGATTCAAGTTGTAGAGTATATATTTGTCTTTGTTGGGCACTTTCTATGGCCAATTATCCAAGTTCTGGATGTCCAATTTAGGTCTTTCAAATTAAACAACCTTATGTATCAATTCACAAATTAAGACAATTGAGCAAAAGCACATTAGGGTGTCACAATTTTGGTAGATTAGAGTCCCTTTTCAAAGTCCTTTTCTAGTGTAGTTGAAAACTAACTTAAAATATGAATAGTTAAATGATATTGAAAATAACATTTTTTTCCATTTCCAACTTCAAATTATGATGTTATAAGACATATATAAATTATTTGAAAAATAAATAAATAAACGTGCTTTTAAAAACTTTTAAAATAATTACAATTTTTGGAATTAAAAAAAATTCATAACATAATAAATTAAAAATCACATTCCATTTATTCAATGGATCTTTAGTTTCTTAAACATAATTCATCAAATTTTCCAAAGCTTCAAACACATAAGATTAACACATTGTAAAATAAAAGTCCGTATCCATGAGTTTTGCAAATGTGACAAAAATGTGGGCAAAATTCAAAAGTCCTTTACTTATTGGCTATCCACGATTTTGATTTGATTTTTTCAATTTTGAAAGGTTGATTATGATAGCTTTAGATTAATAGGTCCTTTTTTTTATTATTTCAATGGATCTTATTTTATTCATTTTCTTATACCTAAAGAATACATGAAAAACTACCATTGTGACATCCATATAAAATCATTGTAATGTGTAAACACCCAATTGCATTTAATCTAACTTTAAAAAATACATTGACTTTCAACCATTTCCAGCAAGTAAAAAATTGATAATTAACCAAGGACTCCATAGTAGATTATTGATACCTTGAATATGTCCATACAATAAATTGAAATTGAGTGCCAAAATATACAAATTGAAAAAGAAAACAACTACATACTTGATCATTCGTCTTCTGACTAAAACTCTGAATCAAATTCACTTTCAAAATCATTATTGAGATGACATTCTCGAGCTGCCAATACATGTTTGATCCCTTCACATGAAACACTTGGAATTGTAAACAATGATTCCCCCTTTCTATTTGTGTGAAACTTGCACCATTGCAAACTTTGAGGCACAAACAAGGTGGGAATAGATGTATGAAAGACCTTTACCTAGATACATCACAAATGAAGTCTCTTTCCTCCCTAATTGTTTATAATAACGACCTTCCATTACTTCATCTCCTTTCTCAATAATGAAGTTATGATCAAATGTCAATGGTTGGTCGCTTTCGTACATGTATAAATGTTTGACACACTTGAGAACCCAAAACAATGAATTTTCCTCATTCTCGAACTTTGCACAAACAACAAATTTATCCCCAACTTGCAATTCAAATGCAAGTTGTTTGGACCTGCCTCCCAATTTGTGTTATCATCGTTAACTTCCACCAGCATATTAGTAGTGGAACATGGTTACCAATTGCCAAGGCTTTACATGAACCTAATTGAGACATATTCCAGCCACATCATCCACACAGTGGATGCATGAACAATTGTAGTTTCAAGCTTGAAGTAGTATGTTGTTAGAATGGTTCACAAAACAAATTCAATGCATGTTACATTGTCCATAAACCATTTTGCAACTATCTAAACATTACCTATCCACTTCACCCACTTGGATTTCAATAAAGTTTTTGGCAACTTCTAGCTTTGCCCTCAGATATGCAACATGGGCAATGTTCATAACAATTCACAAAAACTTGGTAAAATCATAAGCATTGTGCATCTTTACACCATTGGACTATGATTGCTCAATCTTGATGAATTGCTTGAAGTAAGCCCTAGCATCATCACGGGTTCCCTTCCCATGACCAGTGCCCCAATAGTGCTAATCAAACATGCACCCATGTGGAAGTTCAAGGCAAACAATAAGAGAAAGGGGTCTTCCAACATAGAACCATGAGCGAGATCCCTTGAATTGGGCAGCACATCCATCACTCCAAATGATGTGGTGCTTGGTATATATCTTTTGTGCACAAAGATGGGCCTAATGGAGGTTCAAGCATCTCTATACAAATAGATTATCATGTTTATGATCATCATTAATATAGTAAAAATATTCAATCCACAAGCGTTGGCTATGTTCATCTCGAAGGTCATAATTAGGTTTTACAATATACATAATATGGACTAGGATTGTGAATTGAAAGTTAAACCAATGTTCTTCCTACATTTTAATATGGCCTTTGAATGAATAGTCTAAGAATCAACCTAATTGCAGGACTATGCTACCTAGGACTCTTAATAACCTACATTATAGTCAAAGAATCAACCCAATTATGCAAGAGTAAATCATCATGAAGGACTAACTAGTGTAGGACATCCATTTACCTAGGAGTATTGAAATAGTCCAAGATCAAACTCAATGCAAGATTGCATCTACCATCATCATATGTGCAAAATTCTAAAAGAAAATATGTGACTTATCAAGACCCACACATTTACAGTGCATGACTCAATTCACATGGTCTTGATTTTTTCCACAATGCATTTGATAAAACCTTTAAAGACAGAAGTTAAGGAATTGATTAGATGAGCACTCACACATTGCACCAATGTTCCAATTCTAAACTACTTATCACATGAATGTAAATTTAATGAATAGTAATGAATCAAAGAATTTCCGTCATTCTTTTGCATATAATGCTTTGCATGCATCTCCTTCACATTTCTTGCAATGAGGTTTGTAATAACCATTTTTTTGTTGGGTGAGACCCTTGTTTCATATGTCCACCATTCTAATACAATAACAATAGTTATCTCAGGGGGAACATCTCTCCTATGTTTCTTGTCACCTTTAGCCCATTTTTTTCCAGTTATTTTGATTTCTAAAAGTTTCATGCATTGCACTACTATCTTTAAAGATCTTTTATTGAGACCCACACATCTTCCAATTGTTCTTACACTCTTGTTATCACTTGTTGATACCACTACAATTCTACAACATTTTAGGTTAAATATTGGTCTTTCCCATTGCCATACTTTAAATCACTCCAAGCAAAAGTTAAACTACTACAAATTCTAGTGCACTCTTGCAATGTTTTGCGATTGACAAAAAAATTCAGCATCACACCATTTAAGAAAGGCTCACATAATAGTTTTTCAAACACCTTTTTTTGGAATCTTTCACCCCTATAACTTGTAGATGCATGTAAGATGTGGCTCATCTTTTTTGCATATATTGTAACAGTTCGATTAATGTTGGTATCATCTTCATGATCATCTTGTTCAAAGGCTTCCCGTACTTGTTATTCTAATGTTTCTTTTCTCTCCTTTAACCGCAATTTTTTGCTCCTTCATATAATGGCATGATGAACTTTCTCCGTAGCCTCATGAGTAAGTCTAATCCTTGTTTTTTTTCAATCTCAATGTTCATTACATGCATCGCCCATTTCCACCAACAATGTTAATGGACTTCCAATACCTAATTAGAACTAACGACACCATATTCAAATGTTTCAAGAGCTTTGAATACTTGTATAACATAAAGATAATTCCCATAAAATATGTGTTATTAGGATTCTCAAATTCAAACTAAGCTAGAAAAATAAGATCTCTATTAGCTTTCAACTTGCAAACATGTTGTAGTACAAACGTCCATATATTATATATATTGTTACAAGACTTGTTCTGCAATAGGGTTAAAATGAGTTACTATGGCCATCAAGAGATCAATCCAACAATTTCAAAATAAACTTGATCCAAACCATTGCAAATAAAAGAACAAACCGCAAATTGGTTGAAAACTCATTGCTATAGTTGGAAACCTTTAGACTAGGTATTCATCATGCCAATAATTGCCAT
>Ga0116228_10003355_pt1 | contig 14045 bp, 12 predicted proteins | sample S1TSphfallax_2_FD_89694 | JGI IMG/M metagenome (GOLD analysis project Ga0116228, IMG submission 89694) | Host-associated microbial communities from peat moss isolated from Minnesota, USA - S1T2_Fc - Sphagnum fallax MG | ecosystem: Host-associated > Plants > Peat moss > Unclassified | place... | reverse complement strand
CAGGATAGGCCAACAACAAAGGTACATGCAGCTCCAGGAGGTGGATCATCTTTGGGGTATCTTTTTGGTGGGAACTGAGTATATTGTCACATGATAACAATGTGCTGGGTGCTTAGGAGGTCATAGATTGCATGATTTGCACCTTCACTGTATATTCAAATGCTTGGCTTTGTTGTTTGGTAGTAGCAAAACTTTTGGCATGATTAACCTGTTGTAATTTGGCAGCCTGTATTTCAAAGTGCCTTACTTGGGACAACCTATATGTTTCTAATTTCTGGTAACAATCATCTCATTTTCTTGTTCATATGCTTCTCAGGCTCTCAGTTGTTGATGCCTTTCTTGTTGGCAGCCTGTCACCAACATAAAAGTTGAAGCATCATGGGATTGGGAACAGAAACAGGAGCTCTTGTAGATGTGAGGCCTTGGCTCCATTTCCAATTATCATTGTGTTATTTTGTGATTGTACAGTATAAACACAGCACCCTTTACGTTTGGTCCAGGGAAGGTATACTGTCTTTCATAGTTTGTATGAGATGCATCTTTTTTGGTCCATGTCATTCCAAGCTTTATCTTCAACTCCAGCTCCAAAGCCATCTGCATTCACTGTGTAATTTCCCTGTGAACCTCTTGACTACATGTATACCCTGAAACAGGATCACTCTGGATCTGGAACCTTGCTATCTGTTATTCTGAAGGGCCAAACGTTCTTGACCCAGATGAACCTGAACACTGAATTTTGTTATTTAGGATGATGAGTAATTTAGCTCCTTCCCTTCAATTTCCTGAAGACCTGTAGTATTCCACTAGACCCTACCTGCAGAGGTAGCCTTATGATGGAATTGCCTCAATGCTCTACCTAAGCATGCCCAATGCTCTTCCACCTAAGCTGTGTTATTTTCCATGTCCTGAACTGCATTTTAAGGATCAAAGTTGGCTTTGTTTGAGAATTAAAGTCCTTACCTGCAATTGTTTCTTCAACTCCATACAAAGGTTTTAACCTTGTTCTGGCTTTCTTAATCAGGAGTATTGTCAGTTCTCATGGGTTATTTGTTTGATGTTCAGGATTTTGCTTAATTAATTCCAGTTGGAGTTCTAGATTTGCCTGTGGATTGTATTTCTTGTTCTATTTTTTCCTCAGATTCTCTGCACCATCTGGATTCCCCTGAGCCAGTTGACATGTTGATTGTTGATGGTGCACTGTGCAATCCTCATGGTCGAAGGCATGCTTTTGCAATCTGTATTATCTGTATGGCAATTATGACCATGTCAAGCTGGAAGATAATTGAGTGCAGCTGCATTTACAAGATCTATTTGGTGTCATTTTTGTGTCAGATTGTGTCTAATCAGAATGGTGAAATTTGACTGAAGAAAACTACATAAATCTGGACTAGAATCAGCATGAAAAACAGCATTCCTGTTCCATGTCCATCTTCACTTGCCCTTGAATGTTTTGTTCGTTGTAAATGAGTTCCAACACTTCGAGAATAGCTATTGACTTAAGACTATGCAGAAGTTCATTTGTTCAGTCTCATACCTTCTGAATGTGGAAAGGAAGTTTGCGGGTGGGTAGAGAAACTGCCCACTGAATGCTACACGACAGTAGTTTTGGAGAATGCTCAAATTTGGTCTAAGTAGTGCAAAGGACAAGAGAAACTGCACACCGGAAGCTGCATTACAATAGTTTTGGAGACACTCAAGTTAGGTACAAATATGACTAAACATTTCACAACATGAAACCCTATTATTTTACTATGCCTTACAGCTTGACTCTTATTTTCTATTGAAAGAATGAGGCCAAGAGTCATTGAAAATTTTGTCAATTTGATGATTGTCGATCAGGAAATCCTTCACAACACATCAGTGCTGACAAATGGAGGGCATAAAACTGGACCATGAAAATGGCAATAGAGAAAAGTTGTTCAGCAGCCATTCAAGAAAGAGTTCCATTACCCACTTGAAGTTACCAAAGCCCTCATCAAGATATTTCATAGGCATAGGAACTGTGGCTAAAGATTATTAGCCAAATATTGCTTACAAGCTCTGCACTTTGGGGTGGGTGGTGTATGGAATAAATGCAAATGTTTTAAAGCGTTTTTATAGATGACTCTATTTCATGTGATGTATCAATATTGCCCATTACATTAAAAAAAACTAAACAACATAAACACACATGTACATGTAAGAAAAAAATGTTGTTTGTAGATTCCATTATCCATTGCCTCCTATGTATGAAACAAAAATCTTACAACCACTTGGATTGGATTCAAATATAAGGAGATACCTTCCAATTAAAAAAAGTATTAAATTATTTCTATGTTTAAAAGACTTATAAATAAATAAAATCTACATATGAGTTATTGAATTTATTGAATTTTTTATATCTTGAAAAAAACCTACATATAATTAAGTTTGAGGAGTTACTTAACAAACCACACATTTTTCAAAAATGAATGCCATCAAATATAAAACCCAAATACACATGATGTTATCTATGGTTTGCAAATACAAACATTTAATTTATCCCAAAATCCATATGTAACAACATATTGTACATCGCATATTACAAATATTGATAATTATGTAACATCAAAATTACGTTCTAGGATACAAAATGCATTCTAGAAAAAAAAATGATGTTAATATTAAAATTCAAAACAAAAGTAATATATGTTGTCATTAATGCTTTGTAAACGTTTGCCCAACTAACTACTTATTTAGTCCTTTTGATTCCATTATATCCTTCATTTCATAATACCAACCATGTGGAAAGGTTGTAGTTCATAAACAACACGAGCCAAGTTGATCATGCATTACTTTTTTCTTGAAATGGATTGACTCAATCCACAACAAACTTCAACTTTACATTTATTGGCCCACCAACATCAAACTCTAGCTAAGTTATATCAATGTGGTGTCAAGCTATGTTATTAGGAACATGACAACTTTCTCATTTGTGTTCATGTTTTTGTTTAGCCAAGTTATGAATTTCATAGTTTATGAAGTTGAGTACAAGTGCAACAACTAATGTACAAGTGGAAAGTGTCACACTACTTTAATCAGCGCATGAGAGTTGTCATATGCCTTAAAATGAAAAGATTCACACTTGGGTACATTCATGATATAATGTACCAAGGACCATGTTGACACTTATTAATTTGGCACCCCTAATAACTTTGAAAGAGGATTACATGAGTTTAATCATTAAAATGTTGTTTAGTTTAATGGACAATGTTGAACTATTAGAAAAATTTACATCTCAATGATTCTTGTCTAATTCTAAAATGTTTCATTTGCTCATTTGAACAATATAAAAGTTTGAATACATAGTGTTGACTAGGTGCTTTTAACTTAAAAGGACCTTAATTATATGTGCAACTAAACCATTCATTCTCAAAAGGCATGGAAACAATAATTATGAAGGGTGGTGTTGAAAAAAAATGAAATTATATTATTTAGATTGGCTAATATTGATCTATTTCGATCGTACTTTTGGACCATAAAAGTATTTAATTAAAAAAAATTCTACGAATATATATTTTTAATTGTAAGAAAGGGCATTGTTGCATTTTCATGACAATTGGACTTGGAGGTGTTATTATTATTTTTGAATATTTTGCTAATATCTGGTTTTGAAAGTTGCATGGATAATTGTCAAATTGTGACCTTTAATGCAAATTTTGATATCATATATATTTTTTAAAATAACCAAATACATGTGATATGTTATCATAACATCAATGTCTTTAAACATTGGAACACAACATGCCAAATTAATGCCATAAGAGAAATTCACATTGAAAAACACTATAGTATTAAGGGATTATTCATAAATTGATGATAAACACATTATATAATAGATTTCTTCATTTGATTTGGAAAAATTATTTGGTATTAGAAGCCACATGAGTCCTTTGTAAAAAAAAAAATTGGCCTTGGTTGTACATTGACTCCTTATATAATGAATGTACCCACTTTGGATAGATCTTTAACATCCTATATTGTTTTTGGAGCAACACAAACCCATTGACACACACATGCATGTTTTTGTAGTTGAAGCATGCCTTCTTAGTTTGCATTTTAACTATGTATGTTGTTAGTGGCAAACAACTATCCAATGGCAATAAATGCTTGCAAAGTAACATTAGTAGTTCATCAACAAACTAATTCAAAACAACATGCACCATGAGTGTGGTTGTTTCATGTTGATGAGTTGGCATTAAAGTATAAAAGTTAGCATGTTTCTTGCAAGTATTTAACTTCACTAGATATGGCACCATCAACATCTACTACAAACCTTTCATATTAATACTTTTTAATATCAAGATCATGTTTTTAGATTAAAACCACAATCCATCATTAATAATGTGTCCATCAACTGTAAACAAATACTTAAACTAAGATTATAATTATGAATATTTTTCATTGGCAAATTTAATTTCATATTAGAATATTATATGTATAACTATAATCAAAATGATTCAAAACAAAAAGTTATAAGATTTTTGAATTATAATGAATGCAAAAGATGTTGAAAATTAATCAAGAAGATAACATCTTTTATATTCACCATTTAGAATTTTATAATATTCACAAATTGGAACAAATGTTATATGACATGATGCATATTGTCAAGTAAAAAAATAGTCCATTTTCAATTATAAAATGCCATACACAAACTTGAATGAAGAAGTTGATTTAGTCAATTTTATATCTAATTATTTCACATCCATATAGAATATGGATGATGACATTAATTATGCCATAAATAATATTCATTTAAAAATCCCCGTTACAATATATATATGATTTAAAGAGTAACTTTGTAATTCAATCAAACAATGCAATCAAAAAATAAAAAGCTTGGAAGATGATAATTTTACAATGTCATTAGAACATGAAATTCAATAAGGTAATTAAATGAATAAAAAATATTGATGTTTGAAAATGTTATGTGTATTCCTATACATTTCTTTTAATTGGTTATGTTAATTAATGGATTGAAAAATCACTTTAAAACTTATAATTCAAGGATTATTGCAACTATATTATAAAGACATGTCATTTGATTTAATACAAATGAAAGTTTTACTTATGGCATCTATTTGTAAAGTTGCATTTAATATTGATGGGTGAACAAGACATTCAACTTTGAACATACCAATCCAATAAACATTATCATTGATTGTTTCAAACTTATAATGAGATTTTTAAAATAGACTCCCATGTTGATATGAACAAACACACCTTTTTATAAATGAAATATCTCTTGTTGGTGCTGATATGTTCAATGTTATAGACAACTAGACTTAAAGTTAATGAAATATATCCAAAATCTAAATTTTGGTGGTTTTGATGTCATCATAGCATGAAATTCTTACCATGCTTTTCATTATAAAGGTTGTTGGATTTTTCAAAACCTTAATGATAATATCAATCCATTGGCACCAAACTTTTGAGAAATTAATGTTCAATATTACCATTTAAAAATAATTATGCGACAAACTAATAAACAATCTGTCAAGAAATGAAATAAGCTATGTATTTGAACTCCAAAAGGCATTTAATATATAAATTCAATATTGTTATTAACAACCACCAAACACCTTAACCATGTACCACTCTATTTTATACAAATGTATTGGTAAAATAAATTTAAAAAATTGTGTTTACCAAAACATTAAGCCCAACATTTAATTTTGAAACTAAAGACATTCATCACATTCATGTCCAACATCATTTAAACTTATAAATGATCCAAGTTAAATTGTAGGTTTGCATTTTATCATTCATATTAAACAAGATATATTGATTAAACAATGTGCCTGAAATTACACAACATCTAATGGCCTTTTTAATGGAGTTAATGGTATATTTAAAACATTAACATCATATAATGGCAAAACCACAATATGGATAAAATTTCAAAATTCAAAAATTGGAATTATAACTAAAACAAATTTGAGTCATTACAACATTAGGGATAGTGAACATTAGAACATGTACTTAGTTAATTCTAGATTAAACTATTAATTTTGAACTTTTATAACTTAATGGTTAGAATCAAGTTTTTACTAAATTTGAGGTAAAACATTGGAAACATCTATTTGTTAGATCATCTTTAAGGCACAACGTTATTAATATCTATCATTTCATCATATGGTGGTTCCCAAATCAAAGTTTCTCTTCAAAATTTCAATCTCCAAATGGTCATTTGTTAATTCTAGAGTTTCAAATCTAGTTATATTTATTAGTTCCACTCCAACATGAAAGTTTTCAATATGATCTTCACATACATGAAATGAAAAGATTAAAAACATTTGCACCTTGAAAACCTTTTATTCTAAATTTTTAATTTTAAAGCCTACACCATTACCATGTAATCATATAAGCCTTGAATACAAACTTTTCATGACAACATTATGAAGACATCAATTGTGATCATAACCTCTAGATGAAACACATTTCTTCTTTTTTAGAAACTTGAAAATGCAACACACATTAAAAAAAACACAAATTCATGGCTATATCAAAATATTCCTATACAACAATTCATGGCTTTATGATGTATTATGCTACACACATCCTCTTATGTTTTTACAACACAAAAAAATGTAATGAACATGAATACATAACAAATATATTTTATATAAAGACACCAAAAAAATTCATATCATATGCATTTATAGAAATTATTCGTGTTCAAAATTTATATTCCTCAACAACTTTCAAAGCTTTCATTCAAAGCTCACCAAACAATTGTCCAATCATTTTATTAAGGGACTTCAATATTAACATCCTAAATGACAACAATGATTTAAAAATAATAACTAGTAGATTTTATGAACATATTCAAATTAAAATTCCAATTCCATGAAAGCACAACAAAAGTTGAATCTCAACTTGACCATATGGGCAAACAATTTAAAATTGAATGTAAATTGAGTGTAGTGGAAGCATACAACCAAATTTTCATTAACCAATTTATATTGCATTAAGATTATCAAACACAATACCAATTTATAACAAGAAACCAATATTGTTTCAATTCATGTAATTTCATTATAATTGCATTATCAATGTCACTTGACAATGTTTTCTTGTGAGATATACCTCAATAGAAGATAAAGCCACTAAAGTTTAGCATTCATTTTACATTTGAAAATCTTAATATGTGAATGTTAGAAACACAATAATTTTTTTATGCATAAAGGCTCAAGTTCTTAGGTGTTAAACAATGAATTGCATGTCATCTAACATACATACCACTCTTTCATAAAAGGAAAATTTGCTTAAGAAGATCCAACATTCTCAAAAAAGTGACCCTTTCCATTACATTATAGACTCATGGTACCTTGGTCCTCATGAGGTTGTTGGAATGATTTTTTAAAAACAAATTTTGTTGGGTTTTTTTTGGGAGAAAAAAATTGGGACATTTTTGGAAAAGTGTGTTATTCTAGTGTAAATTCAATTAACGTTGCTATTTTGGGGGATTAAAAATGCCAAATACTTTATTTAAAATTTAAAAAATTCCACAATTTTCATCTCCCTAATTATTTATTTATAATATTGATGACAAATATGGTATATCATTATAGAAAATATCATTTGGTTTTTGGGCATTGATTGTTTTTGTGGTGAATTATTATTATTATTATTAATTAGAAATTGGGAAAATGAAATATGTGTTTTTCCAGCAAAAGTTTAACATTTTTTGCAAAATAAAAAAAACTACAAATTGAGGGGGGGAAAAGCTAGTGGTTCTAAGTATATACCATACTTGGATTTATTTTTTATAAAAGTAATCCAAGCAAGTAAGGATGTATTGCAACTCCAAATCAATTACCTTTCCAAATGGTTCCAAATGTTTCCAAGTAGGTAGTACATATCCAATTAGATGTCCTTTTCATCCATATCCATCTTAGGACATTCATCTATGAGAGAGAGCAACTAAGAAGCATAGGGACACACACACGCCTATTATTGCAAATCTTTGTTGTGAACATTAAAAAATAACCTTTTTTTTTAATGCCACATATTTGCCAAAGATTCTGTGTGTTGTGTATTAATCCATGTAGCTTGTTTCATCTAGCACATCCACTTTGGTGTAATCCTAAAAGACCCTACACTAATAAATCAAGTAAGAATATAACTTTCACAAACATGTCATGCCTTTAAAAACATCCCCAATAGTTTTTTTCTTTTTGAGCAAGTGGTTCTTAGAAATACAAATTTAATGCACATTTGGCCATATTGCAAACATTATATTGTGGAAATTTTGGCTTAAAATTTTTATAATAAATAAAAATGTTGCAATGTGCAATAAAAAAGTTTCATTACAAGTTGGCGAAAAATGGAAATTTACACTAGCAAAAATTAATGAAATGTACAAAAAAAATCCTAAAAAATGGTTATGGAACCTATATCCTACATAGCTTTAGGGTGATGCACTATCTAGCATGGAGCTATTTATGTGCTAAAATCTTTTAGACGTGCATAAAACATGCCTTTTTCATTGTTGGGTGATTGTTCGCAACATGAGTTAGGACTTAATAATTATGACACACTAGTGACCAATAACTATGCAAACATACACAATGGACATTGGACATACATATGACATATAAGTTCAAACACAATGGACATACAAATTACAATATACATATGAATATTGATGTACAAACACAAACACACACAAATTCAAAGAGAAACAAACCAATTTAGGAAGACTTAGACAAACATAGATTCATTGTTTAGATATAGATTTTCAAAGTTTTAATTACTTGACAAACAAACTCAAACACATACCCAAAGGGAGATAGACAAACTTTTCAAACAAACTCAAACACATACTCAAAGAAAAATAGACCAACTCTTCAAACAAACTCAAACATAGATTCAAAGAAAGACAAAGCAACTTTTCAAATAGATTCAAACAAAAACTCAAAAAGAAACATACCAACTTTTCAAACAAACTTAGATATAAACTCAAAGAGAAACAAACCAATTTAGGAAGACTCAAAATTTCAGATAGACATAGACTTGTTGCTCAAACATAAACCTTCAAAGTTTCTTAAACTTTGACAAATGTAGACATAAACTAAAAGAGAGACATACCAACTCTTCAAATAAACTTACACACAGATTCAAAAACACATAATTAGACAAATTCAATAAGACTTAAACAAATGGACCTTCAATGGGGCACCACTATAAGGTAGCATCATCCTCAACTTCAGACTCAAACCTAATGTTATAAATTACTAAGCAAAAAACCACCCAACTTAGGCCAAAAGTTGTCATCATTAGGATGACCTTAAACCATTTCCATTATAATTTAATTCAAACCCCAACTAGGTTTTTACTCCTTCCAATCATTAAAGAATGTGTCATATAAGAAGGTGTTCAAAGTGAAAAAAGTTTGGGAATACATCCCAACAATCATGTGCAAGTGTTCATTGAGGCGGTTCTTCAATTTTGATTTCATCAAAGATAAGGTGGAAAATGTTTGTTCATCTTCCACTGACCCCATGACTTGCACCATTATAATTTTTGTCGATTTGAAAAATTATAGGAATGAATGTTTTAAGATACAGAAAGCCTTTAATGTTTGCCAAAGCTGCATGAAATGATTGACATGAAATGGAATCTCCATTCCTACAGCAACATTGAACTTCATGGTAATCTTGAATATGTTAAATTACATATCCAAAGCACTCACAAATAGAATGGCTAAACAATTTTTTGATACTTCTAGGGATGTATTTGTTTCTAAAATTCTAACAGGTTCCAAGCATCGCTCATTGCCATAATGTGATTTAATCAACTTTAAATGTTGGTTGAAATTCTCCTCCACATCGCTTTATAACCAAATATTGTGGATAACAAATCCCCATAACATCCATGAAATGAGATGTTGGAAATCTTGTAGTTAATTCAAGAGTGAATGATTCAACTGTAGTTGTCATATAGACACAACATCCATCAAAACCCATATAAGCTTGGACACATAGGTAGAGGGCATTGGGCAATGGATAAGATCAGTCACTAACTCTAAGCTACTATTGATGGTGAATTGCGATTCAATACTTGCAAATTGCAACCAATATTGTAACAACCTATTGTACAACAAACATGTAACCTACAACTTACAATAGCAAATTATGGAACTTAGCTTTTATAAAACCCATATCCAAAAACCTTACCAAATTGTCCTTGGGGATTTAGGATTTAGGATTACCATGCAACTTGCAACTTATAGTTATGTAACAAGAATTTAGATGTAGAATGTAAATATTAACAACAAAGTTGCAATATATTTATAGTTCTTACCAGATAGTCCAAGGGGCTTAGGGTTTAGGATACGAATATGAAATTTATAATTTATGATCCTATTGCTTATAACAACCAACCTTACCAAACAGTTCAAGCCTGAAGTTGTTTAAAGTTTAGGATATGGATATGCAAATATGTAATTTGCAGTCTTATTGCTTACAACAACAAACCTTACCAAACAATCCAAGCCTCAAGTTGTTTAAGGTTTAGGATATGGATGATAGCCCAAGTTTAAGGCTTAGGGACATTAACAACAAATGACAAATCAACAATAGTAACAACCTATAGCCAAGAAACAAAAAAAATCAATTCAAGATTATAGAATTGGAAAACATTCAAATATGAAATTAAACATAGTTTTCAAACATGAGCAAGAGGCTTTTGCAGCATCCACAAGCGTAGTAAGAATGTCTTGGGACACTTGAATCTTCTCACCCTGGGCATTTAAACAAGTAGCCTAGAAAGTGAAGCCCACACAATCAAAGCATAAATATTCAACACCCGAGGTGTTGAGGTCCAAGGATGTCGCCTTGCATTTCAAATGCATTTTGTTGTGATCGCATGCAACCAAATCTTGGAATTCTTTGAAAACATTGGAGACATATTTTGTGGTAGGATTTGAATAATGAGAATATAGCTGTTATTGACAAAATTTGATGGCAATCAAACAAAAATGTTTCGCTTCTGTGCAAATTTGATCAATGCATGGATTGTTTCCAACATAGGCAACATATAAGAAAGAAATATGAGTAAATTCATATCACAAAAATTTCAAAATTAACCCTGGCAACCATAAAAGATACATTTTTTTTTGCCATTTTTGAAATTAATGGCATATACATAGACATAACCTATTTTGTTAAACTAAACATGGCGATCCAACGTGTTTTGACATTTTGTAAAATTTTGCTCCCTTTTTCTTTTATAAGATTTGCAATGATGCACCCCCTAGCTCCTTGATGGACTCAATTACGAGTCCAAAAGTGAAGACAATAGAAGAAAGAGTTGGGGTGCGTTCCTTAGTTTGTAACACTTCAGGGGTAAATGAATGTGTTGGAGCTTTGGGATCGGAACTAGGAATATTGACAAGAAAATCAATTATTCACATGGACCTGCACAAACCAAACAACAAGTTGGTTAGTGCGTAGTTGGAACACTTTTGGTGCACGAACGAATGAGCTATGGGTAAACATGGAATCATAAGACTCACCACGGCTCGGACTTGGGGGAAGCCACCACCTTCTCCCTTATAGTATTCTTTGTGCCTGGCCACGGGGCTGGCAACCAAATGTCATTTTGTCCTGGGATTCCCACTTGGGAGTCTCGAAATTCTCAAAATTGGGATTTTCACGATTTTGGAATTACATAACTTTGTGTGAAAACCTTCGATTAAGGTGAGGTCTAAAGCAAAGTTGTAGCCTTCATCAAGAGCTTTTTGATATGTGTCATGCCACCTGCTCGCAAGGAAATCAAGGTGATTCCATAATTTTAATGGTCGAGAGTCAAATTGACAAATTGACTCCTGACCCTTCTTTTGGCCATAACTTGTGTTTTAAGTCTCAAATGGGTCATGCGAGCCCATTTTAGACATCTACATTCCAAGAGATTTCTAATGATATAAAAAAATCTTCAATCCAATGGTTTTTGACCCCTAAAAACGCTTTCTAAAATTTTGGGAGTCCATTGAGACTCCAACTCCCAAAGTGGGAGCTCATTTGGGAGTGTGGGGGTTCATTTCCTCACACTCTCTCACACTTCGAGGAGCTGAAATGAGACTCCCGGGTTTCACTCTTGGTTCACACCTTCACAAGCCCTTGCTTTGGTCACGAGCCCAAGGTTAGGGTTGCAACATGCAAGCTTTAAAATTCAATGTGCCTTTTTAGGTTGTGAGAAATAAATGAATAAAAGGATTGAAGCAAGTCTTATATGCATTTGATAATAGGGATTTGAGATCAAATTTGCACCACTAAATTAATGCAATGTGCCATGCAATGAATGCCTTCCAAGTGGGGGGCAAATTTATCTTGGATTTAGCGGGTAACATTCCATTGTGCACCCTTTGGAAAACATTTACATTGTCAGCCCCAAATGACATCAATTTTATAACAACCTCTGCATTAGAGTCATCTAATCTTTTATTAAAACACCCATAGTGAGGTTATCAAAATTGCCACCTTTGGTGTCTTGCTCTAGAGAAAAAAAAACTGGCAAGTGACACCAATCCTTGACCACATAACAATGAATTGAAACCCATGATTGATTATCAATTGTAATGACCTCATATTTTTTGCTTCTTCAATTGGGGCTCGTGTATTTCATATGGGATAATGTGGATTTTATAAAGCTCAAGTGCAAGAATAATGAATGTCAGAAATCCACTTGGGTACACCAACTACACCATAGAGATTATAGTTTGACTCCACTTGGCTTCCATTCAAACTCACTTTAGAAGACAACAATGATCAAGGCAAGATGACAAGAGGAGACATATCATCAACATTTCATCTCGACTTGAAAAAAAATGACAATAAAATATCCACAACTTTGCATTTCCTAACTAGCACCATTACACAACAAAATCCAAAGTCCAAACTCAATGCACAACAAAAGTTTGAAACAACAAATTAAGACCGATGCATAACAAAAGCTTGAAACAACAAATTATTGTTGTAGAGCTACTATTTGCACGCAACACAACAAATAGCAAAACACTAAAACAAGTTACAACCAAGTAACATACAAATGAAAGGTGCACACTATAGGCAAAATAATTCATACATGAATTCGACAACAATTGTTGAATCGCAACAAATGTGCTCCCACCATTACAACTTACAAGGTAACAATATAAACCACCACTACACTTCATAAACATATCCTTTGTTGTGGTAGCCAACTTCAACTTCCAACATTCATCGCAAAAAGTGGCGATGGCTAAAAGTGGTGTTAATCATGGTCATGGCAAATAACAGTTGTCAAATTTCGTGAAATCTGTGATGTTCATGAAGGAATGGGGTGATCAACCTAGATTGAATGGTGCAAGGTGGCAACAATGTCTACATTGTAGTTGATTACAACAAGCAATGTAATTTTAGGGTTTAGACATAGTTTGATGATCAAGTTCTGTTTGGTGATCAATACATGGTGATTTTTTAAAATCATTTCCCCCCCCTCCTTTGATAGATTTCACAAGCCATTTTTTCCCTTTGCTTTCTGGCAGTTTTTCACCAATAAAAAAATGGCTGATGATCTCCATCGGTGCTCGGTATGTGACCCTACAAAAATATTTTTCACCTCCAAGTTCAATTATTTACTTTTTTGCAACCCCACCCATAAAATTGAAATGGGGACTGCAAATAGGTTGGGAACTGTTAAATAAACAAACCACTTGCACCAATCATTATGATTGGTCAATCAAAAATAGGGTGGAGGGGTCAGATCATATTTATTACACTATTCTCTAGCAAGTGCACAAGTTTGGTGCGCATTTGCCCAGCCTCAGTAAATTGAGCAAATATGCAAGTGAAAAACCATTTTCCTGTCTTGAGCCAAACTGACATATGTTGATTTTTCTTCATCCAATTTTAATGTGAAGGGTCACCTAACGAGCACCAGTGGGGATGCACTTAATAAAGTAGCCTAGGGTTTAAGGTTTTCAGTTTTCCACACTGACCAAAAAAAAAATGATTATCTTTTTTTCAAAAGAATTCGTT
>Ga0116228_10003353_pt1 | contig 14049 bp, 15 predicted proteins | sample S1TSphfallax_2_FD_89694 | JGI IMG/M metagenome (GOLD analysis project Ga0116228, IMG submission 89694) | Host-associated microbial communities from peat moss isolated from Minnesota, USA - S1T2_Fc - Sphagnum fallax MG | ecosystem: Host-associated > Plants > Peat moss > Unclassified | place... | reverse complement strand
CATAGCGAGCAAAATGTTTTGTGTCAACACTAGTTGACATGAGACCACACCCGGCACTCCTTCGAAATTGGTTGGCTTCTGGAACACTCCGCTCGCCCTCTTTGTTGAGAGCTTCGGTCTGCTGCAACAGTCCGAGCTCTTTGCCTTCACCGCCTTGTGGTTCAAGAGCACTCGGAGACCCCCAACTAGGAGCGTTCAACCTCCCCCCGGATCGAATTTTCCGGATCCAATTTTGCAGTTGCACCCTGGCCTAAAGCTCGAGCGCTCCACCAGGAGTCCGATCAACCACAATATCGGCCTTACACTCAGCGTTCCCTCAAGACAATGCGAATGCTACCCTGGAATATGTGAACGGAAATGCACTAGCCGCAGACTAGTAAGGAATTGCTTCAGCTTTCCTCCTCACGTTGTTACCTCCACTGCATCGCCTTTGAGAGCCAGCTCCCCTTGTCACCCACAGCGCCTCCTCATTCCATGATCCTCGGCCTTCACCAGCTTTGAGGAAGACAACACCAATTCACGATATAGTGCACCACAAAAGCTCGCCGGCGAAGAAATTGTCGGCAAAGAGCTAGGACACAACTCCCACGAACGTCACCTTCCTAAAACGCCAGATCCTAAACAGTAAAACGCTGCCGAAAATTTCTCTGTATTCGGTCTACACTCTACAGTCTACACCATAATCTTGACTTCAGAGAAATCGCAGGGCATTCCATTTCACCGAGGTGTCTCCCGTTTTTCCAGCGGGATCTTCAGTTTTTTGGGAGGTATCTTCCGTTTGCTTGCAAATTTCAGCAGGTCTTGAAAAGGGGGATGCTCTCAACCTCGGGCCTCACCCTACACGAATACTTTTGGTTCAGGGAGAGTACCATCGGTAACACTGTAATGCAGGGAGATAACGATTTTTCGACCACAGTGAACCACCACCACCAGTGCACCATCCACTGGATGCCTGCTATTACTCAGTTGTGGACGAACCTCAACTGAGTTGATATTTGGTTTCACCTTGGTAACCAAATTCTGTGGGAAATAGGTCTCATATACCGGCAATTAGGTAAGAAAATAGGTAATTACTATGTAAGTAGATAATTTATACATAGGTAGGAGCTGTTTCAACTACCTACCTACCAACAACCTGCTGTGGGTTGCTAGTAGGGAGGTAGAAAAAAAGAGCGACTGAGCTAAGCACCATGTTAGCTAGGGAACTGGAACCTAACGGAAAACTGTTTCTTAACCACTTATCATTCATCCTTTATGGTGTGATTATGGGCCCAGATTTCGAAGTTTCTTCCGTCGGACCGACTCTCGGCGATGCCTGGCACCCATATCCGAATCAACAAGCAAATTTACTTCGCAGGTTTGCAGTTGCCAAACCATTGCTTAATGGAAAGCTATCTTTGATACTCCTAGCCACCCTTGGAGTTGTCAAGTGGCTAGGAGCGAGTTGTCAAGTGGCTAGGAGCAAGTTGTCAAGTGGCATATCTCCTAGCCATCATTATGGATCATTATCCCTCCACAGTGATGGTGGCTAGAAGTATCAAAGTGGCTAGGAGCAAGTTGTCAATTGGCATATATTCTGTAGCCCTGCAGCTAGCTGCATATCTCAGGCAGAGACATATGCATGGTGGGCCACCCACTTTGGTTCATGACCAATAGTGAACAGCTCCATATTGTTGCATGCTACTTTGGGGCCTTGATTTCAGTATGTCACGACAACATTTGGAGTAGTTTTTCACATTTTTCCCATAGATTTTCCTCACTGTTGCCACACTTTTGAAGATTCCATATCATGGACTGTATGTGACAAATCTGTAGCAAGACACTGGAAAATTATGGGTTAGAGGTGTGGCAAAAGTGTGGGTTATAGAAGCTTTATAAACTGCATGAAAATATTGACTCATATCCACATTTTTTCCTCAACACCATCCAAAATGTTTCTATGAAATTTTCACATTTGTAACATGGAGGTTAGACCACACTATGCTCATACTATCCCTCTTTTACCCTCAACTTTTTTCTCAACTTTTCCATGCAAATGATAGGTAGGCTAAACCACTTTGGCTCAACATATTCCACATTTTTCCCTCAAGTTCTCTGAGTTATCAACAAAAAAAACTCTCACATTTTCCCTCAAATTTCTAGTGTTATCTAACTGAAAGTATCCTCACATTTTTTTCATTACTAACAAAGAGTATTCCACTGTTTTTCGTCAAGTTTTCCACATTATTTAAGGAAAAGCATCGTACTTTTTTCTCTCAAGTTTTCCAAGTTATTAACAAAAAGGTATCTCACTTTTCTCAAATTTCTTTCACCTTATTTAATAAAAATTAACCCATTTTTTTTCATTGCTAACAACAAATATACCACTATTTTCCTTCAAGTTTTCCACATTATTAACAAAAAACATTATAATTTTTTTCAAACTTTTTTCACCTTATTTAACAAAAAGTATCACATCAATGCCTTGGTGGTCACCAGCATTGACTGGTGTCCTCTACTCACCAAGCAACCAACAAAGCCAAATGCTCGCATATAAATCCACCCTAGTCAAGACTAAACTTTACTATATTGTACATCAACAAAGTTGTACTTTATTGTACATACTAAGTTTACCATTAGTGCACCCTGCCCACAGACAACTCCCAACCACAAGCAATCACTTCACGGGAGCTGCCACCACTGGCACCTCTTGCATGCGATCATCTTCTTGATTCCACCGCATAAGTGTTGCACTTCCTACCGAATCCCAAACTGTTCCATCCGTTGAGGCCACTAGTGCTTCAAGCTTTCTAAATTCCTCTGAGATTAACCCAGATCTTTCAGCTGTTCAACGAATTGCATCAGCTGCCCCCAAGAAAACACTTTGAGATCGTTGAAACCAGCCTCCAAAACCACTCTCTCTCCTTGATGCCCACTGTACCTCAAAATGGGCTCAGAATGCACACTAGCTCCAAACACCCTCATTGCTTCCCTCATCCGTGCATCCCTGCCAACAACACAAACAGTGAAAGAGTTTCTTGTGGAATGAATTGCTTGATGAATCCAACTTGTGTCCAGATGTTCACACAATGGTGAAACACTTACTGTGATTTCAGAATACATGAAAGGTGGCAGAAATAGAAGCCCATATCAGATCACATCCCCGAACAAAAAGACATGTATCAAGTAGGAAGAGAAAGGAAAGCAAAGCCGACACAATAGAAAGAACCAAAACATAAACCATGTTGCAACATCATTCTGAAATGATCTTTGTAACTGAGCACGCAGCAAAAAGGCGCATACCAGAGAGTAATGTAGAGAATCCCTCCAGCCCACATGCGGTCAGTTGAATGCTCGGCCACCAAAAAGCAGAGTTCGATCTGTGAAGGGTTGCTTCCGATTATCAGTCCACGCAGTGGCACGCACAATCTAGCAAAGAAAAGAGCTGCTATTATTTCATCTTCCTGCCCATGGACTAAACCACCAGATGTTGCTTCACAAGGCCACACATTTATCAACCCACTTTCTGATCCTACCCAGAGGTCACCTGCCCTCAAAGAACATTGAGATTTACATCCAACATCCCGTGAGAATGGTTTAAGTGCAGAACGCTTCTTCCATCCTACCAATGAATAGACTGCAATGGCAGTCACTGGACTCTGATCTGCCTCCCACATGAGAATTGGGACAGTGGTGGTCATGGGTTTTTCAGTCACAACTTGCATAGGCCAACCTCACACCTTCCCATCTCTATGACCACTCCACACAATGTGGTAGGCTACATCCATAGCCAAGTATGAAATAGGCTCCCTGTGGACAGGAAGCACATGATAAGCAGCGGTATCTTCATCTTTGGTCAAATTGTCAACAACTGCAGTTACTGCACTACATTCTCTGGTTGCACTTTCAATGTCCCAGACTTGGAGGTGAACGTTGGATGCAGCCAATACTGAAGTCTCTGTGCACACAATAGCTTTAGTTGACAAATTTGTGTCCTTCAAAGGGTGAGGGCGGAGCTCCAATGGCACAGGATGTCCTGCATGGACGTATCCCCTCAATGGTGTTTTGTAAACTCCCTTTCCTCCCCCAGTTACAAAGAAATAATTGCTCCATCTCACATTCATCGAAACCTTGAGGCGCCCAGACTCAACCAACCCATAAGGATTTGAAGTTGTCGATGGAGGTAAATTTTCTGGGTCAACAACACCCGCCCCCTTAGTGATCCAAGAAGCTTCTGCTCTCTCACTGGGCTTGTTCTCAGAGAATGTGACTGCTGATGCAAGCTTGGCAGACACCACCATAGCTCCTGGATACAGTGTGGTCCCAACAACAGTTGTCTGCCACAGCCTCACAACGGCCGGCTCGCTTTCCAGTTCTGCAAGAGCTGGTGGTATTTTCAAAGGCATTGATAGTAGCAGCCCTTTCTTGTGTCGCTTGCCCTGCTTGCATGAAGGTATGAAGGTTGCACCTTCAACACTGGAAAGAGAAACAATAGCGAAAGCTTCTGCAACTCGAAATTCTTCAAAGAGTGAACCTACTAGTTTTGCAACTGGCTTGGAGCTCTTCGGTGGTGTAAAGAAGGGGTGTTCAATCCAAGATGCACCAGAATGTGGTTGTCCCACATTGAAAGGTTCAAGAGCACCATCATCTACAGAATATTGTCCTGAGAAGACATCTGTGTTTTGGGAAGACCCAAGAAGGGTGTTCAAAGGTATAGAGAAACTTTGGTCCAGACCCTCAAATGAACCAGTCAACAAATCCATACCATCAAACCCTGCTTGATTCTCAATGGTGGCTGCTTGAATTCCCATTGTCGGAGGAATTTCTCAAAGGCCTTCACCAAAAGATGGCCCTCCAAAAAACAGATCTTCTTCATACACAAGTGTTTCAGAAGAAGCAATGTTCGAAAGATTGTAATGATGGTTTTCACTCCAGTTGAAAAGATCTGAGCTATTGTTTCTTCATGCCCTCCTCTTCTCTGACCATGAACATGTGTTCTACTGACAAAATTTTCCAACTCTAACTGAGTCAACAATGTGTCAATGTCAAAATCCTTTCCACCAAGTATCATATTGTAAAGAATGTAACAGCAAACTACCACATCAAGTAGAAAAAGGACATGCAAGTTTGTTTTCAAAAGCAATCTCCCATGTGTACTCCACAACTTGGTAAAAACCCAACAAAACAATTATAAACTGATACATAAGACCAACATCCACTTTGTTGATGTTGTATGTAGTTTTATTAATTAACAAATTAACATATTAGATTAATTAATCAGCATTATATATTATTAATAATATAATTATACATAGAGTAAGACAAAAGGACAGGATCAGAGATTTCTATGGGCATTCTGCAAGAGCAAGGACATGGTCATGGAGAACTATACAGGAGCTTCATTTGAGGTCCAGGGTAACCTCCCTTAGGCCAACCAAGAGGCCATTTAATGTCGATTTTTGTAGCAAAATATATTCTTATTCAAGTCCAAACCTACCCAGATGCATATGAGCTCTTTATCAAGGTTCATCTTTACAAAATACTCTGCAAATGCACAGAATATCTTAGCATTGCTAGGCAATTTACAGAACCATGAGACATCTCTGTACCCTCGATCCTCCAACCTCCACATCACATAAGGCTTCTTACTAGGGCACCTCTTAACAAACTTACCAAGGCACCTCTTCAGCAACTTCCTTCTACAAAGATATTACTAGTACATAAGACCAACATAAGATATATTGCTAATTACATCAATTAATTAATTAATCTAATATAAATATTCCATATAAGAGTATACCTCATTAATTAGCATATCAGATTATGTTGGTCTTATGTATTAGTAATATAAGATACATAAGATACTTGTATGGCAGATGGGCAACTTTAGACTATTGCTACAAATGTTTAGAAACTTTGCTAGAAGTTTGAAGTTTTGACACCTACCTCTAAAAATCAAAATATGGTCAAGATTCTAGACATATATACTTTTCAATAGGAGCGTTCTAGATCTGCAGAACTATGGCATATTTGGTGTAATCTATAACTAGAGGCTGTAGGAAATTTTATCCCCTTAAAAGCCAGTAACAAAAAACTCAAAACTGATGTAGAATGGAAGTGGTTACTACTTCTTACCACTTCCCCCTTAGCAATGAACTCAGCAGTGTACAGCTCAAGTGCATGTATTCTTGTGCGAGTTGCCTCCAGCCTTTCTTTTGCTTAAATATCAAGTATTATTGCAATTTCTTACAAAGGATACAAAGGGGACTTATTTAGTTAGTATCTAGGTGATTCTTTTCGTCACAAAGGAATGATTTTTTATCAACATCTAAACCTTGCAATTTCTGACTTACATCAAACAAACATCTGGTGTCCTGAGTTTCTGTTGAATTTCCAGGAGCAATGTGAAGATGTGTTGAATTTCCATTCACAACGTTGGCCAGTGATCAAAAGACATAGCTAATTCAAAAAGTCAATAATATGTTCATTCAAGATGCAAGCTTGTGAGGGTATAGATTCATTTGAGTTTAGCTTGTCGTTATATAAGTATCCAAGCTTAAGGCATAGAGAAGCAAGCTGAGAAACAGTACAAAAGGTCCACTGAGACCTATAAAGAGAGATTAGAAATTACCTCATCATCAGAGTGGGTGAACTATGGAGCACTTGGATTGAGCCATCTCCCAAACGCATACTTATCCTCCAAATCTGTCTTGGTATCCTTCAGTAACTAGAGAACCTTGACTGGCACGACCAAATAGTTGAGCCTAATATAAAGAACATCAAAACACAGAGATCAAGATATAACGACCTCCGAAACGGGTGGGAAATGGTGTCGAGGGCCGGGCGAGAGAGCAGCAGTTTCAGGGCTCCGTCGGTGGAGAGCTTCACCGGTCGTCGAGGGCTTTGATGGTCTAGTGCTCCGCGGGTATGGACAACACAAAAGAAGAAGAAAAAAGGAGGAGGAGGAGGAGGAGGAGGAGGAGGAGAAGAAGAAGAAAAAGGGAAAAGGAGCGGCGGTATGCAGGGGGCTTCGTCGACGTTGCCGTCGCCTGCGCACGTGGGGACATCCTCCTCATATGCCTCAACTACTGCTGCTACAACTATCATGGCACCTCATCAGGATGAGAGTGCGCTTTTGGATCGCTCGGCCGAGGATCTGACCTTCATGAAGAAAATTGAGAAACACAAATAAAAAATGCACTCACCAAACACACCATGATGTTCATATTCAATTTATTGGCATGCACACGTGATATCTAGACATTCACGTAATTACTACAGTAGTGTGCATGAACACATACAACGACTTCTTGCTCTCTAGCTTATTCAAAGAAGCTTACACTCTACAGCTTTGCATGAACAAAGAATCACTCTACACACAAGGGCAAAAACACAAGGCAGAAGATCAGTGGCCGGGAGAACTGGTCACTATCAGAATGAAGATGAGCAGTCCACAGTGCAAATAGTTTCCCTAAATGAATTCTTGGATGAATGTAAACTACTTCACTTCATTTTGGACCACAATGCCAAGATTGCACAAGGTGCGTGCCGTGAGCATTTTTTCCTTCTTGAGCAGCATCCAATACCTTGGTTGCTTCTTTGTGTTCGCTTCTCAAGCAACATACAAGACATTGCGTTTCTTGTGTGTTCATCTCGAGCAGAATCCAAGACCTTGTGTGTTCTTCTCAAGCAACCAAGATGTTGCATTTCTTGCGTGTTTTTCTCGAGCTCTCGAGCATCCAAGACATTGCGTTTCTTATGTGTTCAAGATGGAGCCAAGAGCTCTGACATAATGAGGATGTTACAATAGCTAGTCACTTCCATACATGTTGCTTTTGAAGGTCATTGAACTTCTTCTCAGTTTCTTCTATTCTGTGTTTTAGGGTTGGGAGTCCTTTGTTTTTTGGTGGCTAATGTGTTGTTAGATACTTATTCTCTATAACCTTATTATAGGTTCATTTTTCTATGCTATTCATGTTGACTTAAATGGTTAGTATGTTGAAGTTCTCAATACTTAGAACATGTTGGTTCCTAACAACTATAGGCCTAGACTACAACCATCCCATGTCAAGTGTGAAGTATGGAAAAAATATTGTGGTTTGTTTTTTTTCATGTCATGAGTACTTTGTTTGATTGCATATGTTAGTTGAGTGCTATACCAACATTATGATTCGATCTTCTTGTTGCTTCCAAAAATGCAACAAAAAATCAAGATGCAGATGCCCACAATAATGTGTGGATTACTATATATTTATCGACACCCACCATTGGAAGTTGATGAAGTCATTGAGGAATCATGATAGTTTCTCACTAGTGTTGATTATGAAGGTTATGTCTAACACTTTTTGAAGGACACTTCTAAGAATATGACCACACTCATTTCTTCTTATGTTAGTTTTGGTTTTGTTGGAATTGCCTAATGGTTACCTTCAAAGTATTGTTGCAAAGTATCCTTTGTAATGTCATAAACATATGGTCTGTTGCTCCCTATATCTATTGAGGGAGTAAAGCACAAGACTATTATGTTTCTTATGTAAATGGTTGTTTGTTAGTGTGGGATTTTCTAAGTTAGCTATTGTGGCATTTCTTTGAGTTTTATTTGTGTAGGAATTTAACAATTCTTTCTACCCCATTCAAAGAACGATTTACTATTGGTGACATGAAACATTGTTATTTAATCCTTTTTTATAATATCCTTGGAGTTGGTTGTATTGTTGTCATTTATTATCTTCAAAGAAAATCAACTCTAGCTAAATCCATGCCTAGTTAAAACATTGGTGTTGAGCATGCATGGCTTTGAAGCCATGTACCTGATAAATATTTTTTGCCATTGCTACAAGCTTGGGAATTTTTGTATCGTTTCTCTAAAGTTACTAGACAAGAGTCCCTTCCTACCTTCAAAGACTTGGAAGCAAGACTTAGTGATATGGGGTTGGTGGTTCCAAGTGATAGGTTGCCAAAGATTGATGATGGAAATTGCAATTTCTTGCCAAAATTAGAAGATGACAAGGTGCAAAACAAAGAGGGGTGGTCAGAGACTAGGGATGAAGGTCAAATTGGTATGAACAAATTAGGGGAACACTTGAACCAAAATGGAATTGAAGAGTAGGCAAATATGCAATTCATCATGCCCAAGAAATTTGACACATTGAGCCGTTGGGGTGGAAAAACTAATGAGCTTGCTAAAATTGGTTTCAAGGAGTAGGATATAGAGGGGAAGAGGGGACATGGTTCTAATGTGATGACTGCAATTGGGAGTGTGCAACCAACAACTCAAATGTGCATGGTTGAAACAATTGTTGGTGAAACTGTACAAGTACATGGGAAGGAATTGGGCAGAGGTGATGGAGCTACAATGTCCTTGGATACTGAATTGAACCACATTGTTGTCATTATGGTTGATGCACATATACATTTGCTGAAGTTTCTACTTGCAAATATGCAACACATGGTTTTGGGTACTCCAATTGGTGGTAGGTGTGAAGATTCAAGGAAAAGGGTAAAAAACTTTGTGAATGAAATAATGCCTATGACACCAAAGTTTGAGGGTGATCTACTTGTGAATGAGGTAACATGGTCTGAACTTGCTCATCATACTTGGTCACTCTTGTTGAGGTTAAAAAGAGTGGCGATCTCACTAGATTGAGACCATAGGAACATAGAAGGTTCATCAAGTGTCTTCAAGGGGACAATGGTATGCTATTTGGGATAATTGCTATAGTCGTTGTTGTAGAAAATGATGTTCAAGTATGAAATGCATCCAATGGTGCATGTGGTCAATTGGTTGTCTTGAGATAAATTGTTTTAGGACATAAGTCTTGTAGTTACGGTACTTTTATCTATTTACATGACTTTTTGACTATTAAACCAAGAAGGCAAAAGAGCTGGTGGGAAAATGAGGTAGCCATCTTCTTGGAGCAATTACAACTTCAAGAAGTATTTTAATTTCCTTGTTTTCTTTTGCTTGTTTTAACAAACATGAACTAAAAGCTTAAATTGAGTTTGAACTATCAAATAGCTTTAGGAAGTTTAGAATTATTTTCTCACATATTTTTGTGGACATGGACTACCAATTGTTGCATTTTTAGAGTTTACTCACTTGTTTCAAATATTGGTAGAGGCAAAAAAAGAACTCACCTTGCAGTTGCCAAATGTAAAGGAAAAAGATAAGCAAGAAGCTCTAGCAGATGATGAAGGGAACAGACCTCATCCATTTCATGAAATCCCACCTTAGGCGAAGGCTTTAGAACCTGTTCCCACAATGTTGACAAATGTTGGTATGATGATTAGGGCCAAGGTGTGGGAAGCCTTCGACTTGCACCTTGTGAAATGGATAGCTAAAACTTTGGAATGGTCAATAATTAAGGACATCTTCAAGGGTAATGCATCAACCCCAACCAAGGTACATTTGGCTGGATTTAGCTTAGATCTTTGGATTATTTTTTAGCATTCTAAGCTTTGAAAATTGTGAAGCACATGGCTTTTATGGATGTGCTAGTTTTTCCCACAACATTATTTTAGTATATTTGTGATTCAAAGGTGATGATGATGATGGACCTTATATGTTGGATAAAGTATATTTACTATCATTGGATAAGGGAATGTTGTAAAATTAAACTAATGCAAATGTTGAAAATTTACATTTTCCTAGGCTTGCCCAACTTATTGCAAATTCCTCTATTGTGAATCCTCTATAGTTGCCAAGCTTGTCCGTTGCTAGCCCAAGATGACTGGAATTGGTATTGTTCCAAGCTCGCCTAGGTCATAAGCATTATATCCTTAACTTTCCATGACATCATGGAACTTGTTCATAGATATATAAACCAATTGCACCAAATTATTATAATTTTTACTAGGTTGTTCGTTATGGAATATTATTTAAGGATGTCATGAGGCAAAGAAACATGAAGGAAAATGAAGAATTTGAAGGAATATTAATTGGTTGTTGAAGTCTTATTTTTATAAAAGAAAAAATGATTCCACAAAAAATGTTGAACTTGTTATGTGGGTATGGGTAATGTGGGAAAAATGTGGGAAAAGGGTGGAAAAAATGTGGAAAACAATAATATGGAAAAAGTGTGGAAAAACTACAAAAAGAATAGTGTGGAAAAAATGTGGAAAACTATAACATGGAAAAAGTGTGGAAAAACTATGAAAAGAATAATGTGGAAAAAATGTGGAAAATAATATTGTGAGAAAGGTGTGGAAAATATGTGGAAAATAATAATGTGAGAACAATGTGGAAAATATGTGGAAAACAATAACATGGGAAAATTGTGAAAAAAATATTGTGGAAAAAAATAGCATGGGAAAGTGTGGGAAACAATAACACATGGGAAAAGTGTGGAAAATATCTGGAAAAAATGTGAAAAAAAATTCATAGAAAAAATGGGGAAAAAAAGAGGAAACAAAGTGTGGGGAAAATGTGAAAAACTAAAGAATGGAAATAATTTGAAAAATTCACGTGAAAAACTTTTGGAAAAAAATGTGGAAAAAATTGGCGTTGAAAAATGTGGATAAATGACTTGGAGGAGGTGAAAAGAGTGGAAAAAAACATAACAAATTTCCATGGAAAAATATTACATTTTTATTTGTGTGTGATTTTTTTTTAGGAAGGAATGGGACAAGGGGGAAGTATGATCTAGTTGTGATTCAACTACTATGCTCCTAGTGATGGATTATTTGAATGTGGAAGTTCTCCCATTTTTCTCTTACCAAACAATCAACTAGTGGATGATCCATCATTGCAAAAACAAGATGTGGATGCCAAAGAAATGCAAGACAATGCACCATCTGATACAAAAGGAGCATGCACAATACCTTTTGGAAACTTACTTGATCATACACCTTTTGTTATGCAAGGAGGAACATCATGCCAAGAGTTAGAGATGTATTTGGAAAACAAAGACACATACGACAAAACATATGGAGTCACAAAGGGGTATGTTTGGACCTTTATTGTTTAAGTATAGTATGATATTATTTACATATACCAGGAGTCTAAAATGTAGATTATGCTACATGAAGTCTTTTGGATAATTTTACAACTCAAACTAATCTTGGAATTGTGTAATTAGATTTTGAAGTCACAATTTATTGATTAACCTACATATGCATGAGTGTTTAAAAGCAAGAGGGCTCAATTGACATACATTGTTTTGTGGCCTTGTCATCCCTACTTTGTAGTCTGCATCTAGAGTTGGAACTAAAGGTTTGGATCCTGTTGCAGAGCTGTTTGCATGCATCTAGTTTCTAACATTGGAATCATTTCTGTAAATGTTCAAGATAATGAATGAACCCCCTAGGTTGAAGTGGTTCCATTCAAAAAAACATGAGCTAGATTGTGGAGTTTCATCATCTGAAAGTCTTCCCCCAATTTGGCAACAACAAGGTGAAGAGGTCAGCCTTCTCACATCCATCACCATGCTTGGGTGCAGACTTGTTAGGCACATGAATACATGACCAAGTTTGTAATTGATTGAAATGAGTTGTGTACCATGCTTCATTAGGAATCTTGGACATTCAAATTGGCTGAAAGTAATAAGATATGGAGGCTATTTGATTCCAAGTCAAGAACTTGGAAGATATTAGATGCAACCTATTGCGATGAGTACCACATTGATACTTTACATTAGGATTGTAATCAACTTCATGAACAAAATTGTATAGTAAATGCAGTTCTTAATCATGAACATGGCACACAAAGGACCTACACACATTCAAATATGCATATGTAGATTTAAACCAAGAACTCTCTCCCAGAAGTGAATACAAGCTTCCTCATGCAACTGTGGCTGTATAGTTGGTACATTGTGTAGCCAATTCCTTTTTGGTTATCGATTGATGAATGTGATTAATTTGTTGTGCTTATGTCATTTGGCAGAGGTAACCCTTTTTTGCCTAACAATCCATGAATGTTATTCAACTATTGACACTCAATACTTACCCCTACATGCACCTGGGAAGATTATGAATTTTGGCATGGCAAACATAGAATCTAAGCAAGTTGATATTCAATTAGAAGCATGTCTTCAACAAGAGGGTAATGGTAAACAATGTGAAAATGAAGCTGCCAAAACATAAGAATAAAAGTTGATTTCAACTATTCATTAGAGGCTGCACCATGTGAAAAGGAAAATTGGCGTAATTCCAACTCTTGCACTTTACTTAGTAGGCCATTATGTTCATCATGTCTGAAACAATTATCACTTTTGGCTAAAGAGTAGCTTTAGAAGAAAATGCATTGGGATTGCTTTTCCAAAGCATTGAAGGCATGCCCCTATTGTGGGAGTTCAATTTGAATTTGCCAAAGTTCTCGTGGTCCCCACAAGCTTGGAGGTGGAGATCATTGACCAAGCAAAATGGGATGTGATATGGCAAGATTCATCAAGCAATAAGCATCACGATCTTAACATAGTAAGCATTGTTGGGGTCAACAAAGAAAGAGAAAAACATGAAAATGTTAAGAACATTGAATGTTTGACAACAAAACAAAGTGCAACAAAATATGGTGTGGGTTTGTTGCATCAATCCCATACAACCCACATCCTTTCCATAAATGTTGAACCGAAAAGTGATTGCCCTTGCATGTTTGATGTGGTTGTGGATTATTTCTTGTTATAGAAGGTCATGGATGTTATCATGGATAAACAATGTGATGGAGACAGAGGAGCAAAATTTAGTTGTGGAGGAGGGAATGGTATAAAACAAGATATTAGAGGTGCATCCAATAGTCAATCAATTTTATCATTGTTCAAGAATTACCTATCTTTACAAGGATGGCACAACTCCACTAATGATGATGATCATGATGGGATTTTGCTTCCTAGAAAGTAACCACACAAAGTCAACCATCAAGCACCCACTAGGAGTGACGCACTCCCGAGTCCCGGGGTGAACCCACTTGAGGGTTCACCAAAGTGAAGTTGCGGAAAGTTTGGGACTCGAAAGGCGCTCCCGGCTTCCAACTCTAGAAAGGGGTAGAGGGTCGAGTTGGGAGCCCAGGGATTAGACTAGGAAGAAGATTTAGTAGATCAAGCATGAATCTGCATCAAAACAAACCACCCACGT